>Ga0126376_10000051_pt1 | contig 45092 bp, 34 predicted proteins | sample PanSoiMetPlot_15_FD_92760 | JGI IMG/M metagenome (GOLD analysis project Ga0126376, IMG submission 92760) | Tropical forest soil microbial communities from Panama - MetaG Plot_15 | ecosystem: Environmental > Terrestrial > Soil > Tropical forest > Bulk soil | place: Panama | collected 2016-02-17 | reverse complement strand
TTTTGCTCATCGAGAATGTAAATCTGGAGGTCAGGAATGGGAACGCCTATGACGCTGCCGGAAGCAAGGTCATTCTTAGAAATGGGTCGATAAGAAACGTGGACCGTAGTTTCAGTGATCCCATACATATTCACAAGCTGGGGCTTTTGATCTCCATGGCGTTCGAACCAAGGTCGAAGGCTTTGCATTTCCAATGCTTCGCCGCCGAAAATAACGTATCGAAGTGCTAGTTTTCTTTGTCCCAGAGTTTCTTCTGCTTGAATTAGAGTCCGAAAAGCAGACGGCGTTTGGTTCAGGACGGTAACTTGCTCACTGGCGAGTAATTCGTAAAAGGCCTCCGGCGAGCGGCTAACGAGAAATGGCACAACAACCAAACGTCCGCCATAGAGAAGCGCGCCCCAGATTTCCCAAACCGAGAAATCGAATGCGCTTGAATGGAAGAGCGTCCAAACATCCGTTTCATTAAAGCCGTACCAATGCTCCGTTGCCGAAAAAAGCCTAACGGCATTGCGATGCGTGATGAGAGATCCCTTCGGCTTGCCCGTCGTGCCCGACGTGTAAATGACGTAAGCTAGATTATCTGCATTCGCGGAAGGAACCAGGTTCGGCTCATCTGAGGCGTGAAGCGGACCTTCGAAAATCTCATCTACGTAAAGTACTGTGGCTTTGGTTGCGGGAACTTTTTCCGACAGACTGCGTTGCGTGAGAAGTACGGGCGCTTTGGCGTCCTCCAACATGAATGCCAGGCGATCGGCAGGATAGGCCAGGTCGATAGGTAAATACGCTCCGCCGGACTTGAGAATTGCAAGAAGCGAGATGACGAGTTCGTTTGAACGCTCGAGGCAAATTCCGACAAGGGTATCCGGCTTGACCCCACATGCGACTAAGCGCCTTGCAAGGCGATTCGCCAGCGCATTGACGTCCTTGTAGGAAACCGACTCCCCGTCATAAGTAAGGGCTGGAGAGTTGGGCGAACTGGCCACCTGCGCTTCGAAAAGCTGATGAAGAGTAGTTGCTCCATCCAGAGGCAGAAACTCGCTGTGTGGAAGTTTGGCTGGAGTATTGAAGTCGTTAAGAATTTCTTCTTGTTCGGCCCCATCAAGCAGAGTCAGCTCAAGTAAGCTGGACTCCGGGTTTTCAGCCATGCCGCGAAGAAGATTGCGGAGGTGACCGAGCATTCGAACCACTGTTTTTTCATCAAAGCGACGGCGGTCGAATTCGACCTTGAACGAAAGCTCTTCTCCATCGTACGCAGCGAGGGTGATCGGAAAATTCGTAAGCTCGTGCAGCTCGACTTTGCGATTCGCCCAGAGACCTCCCAACGAATGCATTTTTGAGTCCAAGCGATAGTTTTCGAAAACAAGAAGCGTCTCAAAAAGTTGCTGCCCCGGCGGAATCTGGCTTAGGGATTTCACAAACGACAAAGGACTATTTTCGTGTGTGCGCATTTCGACCCAGTGATGGCGCACGGATTTAACAACAGAAAGAATAGTTTCCTCGGGGTTCAGCTTTACGCGCACCGGAACAGTATTGATGAAGAGCCCTATGGTTTCTTCTGCATTTGGAATGGACGATCTGCGGCATGCCCGCGTGGCGCCAAAGAGGATGTCCTGTTCTCCCGAATAACGATAGAGCAAGACTGACCAGGCACCCATTAGGAGGGAGTTTGTCGTGAGCGACTCTCTTTCGGCGAGTCCATGAAGTGCACGCGTGATTGAAGAGTCCAGGGATGCCCAAGACTCACCTTGCCGATGAACTATTTCGGTAACAGGCTCCTTCCGATCAACAACCAGCGGCGTAGGAGCAGCGAACCCGGCCAGGTATTCTTTCCAAAATTGTCGAGAAGACGAAAAATCATTCCGCTGGACCCACTCCGCATAGTTCCGGTAAGGTTCGGACTCAGGTCGAGGTACGACTTTTCCAGAAGCGAGTTCCTCATAGGCCTCAAAGACCTCGTGCAACAGAACCGGGTAGGACCGCCCGTCCAGCAGAGCATGGTGAAAAGTCCAAACAAGTGTGAAGGAATCCGGCGCCAACTGAAATAGGGTTACGCGCATCATTGGCGCGACTCCCATGTCAAAACCCTTCGTGCGATCCAGTTCTAAGAAGGCTGAGAGCGCGGAGTCTTGCTGGCTCTTGGATAGTCCTAGGAAATCTCTTTGTACAAATGGGACCTCAACATGGTCCATCACTTCCTGCGAGGGTTGATCCGTACCCTCCCAAAGAAAACGGACACGAAGAATCTTATGGCGTTGAACAAGCCATCGCCAGGCTTGATCGAGACGTTGCGGATCAATTAGTTCAGGAAGGTGAACAACGAGTTGTTCAATGTCCACACCGGAGTGCGGCTCTTTCAAATAGTGAAAGAGCATTCCCTGCTGCATTGGGAGAAGCGGAAAACACTCGGTTGTGAGATTTCTGTTCATGTCAATCGATCGAACTTTGCGACCCGCTACATCCGTCCTTGAAACGCCAGCTTTCGCAGAATAGCCACATCTCGTGAGGCCGGGGCTCTTCTAGGCAACGGCGCGAACCCTCTTTCGCCACTCGCGATCTCGCCAGGCGCGCCATGCGCCGGCGAAATTCAGATAGAGTCGACTTCCAAAAGAAACCAAAGGATTCCTGCGCCCGCGCGAAACGAATGATACGAGTTCTTGCCAATTCGATTGGTTGAGAACATTGGCCGAGATCGTGATGCTGGGAGTGAGCATTTTGGTCGTGTGCCACCAGTGGCTCGGAACGAAGAGCAGTTCACCTGGTTCCAAAACAAATCGAATCGCCGTCGCTTTGGTAAAAAGGGGAAACTCAGCCAAGTTTGGATTGTCAACGCTATTCACAAGAGAAAGATTAGCTTTGACCGGCGAGGGATACAGGTACGGTTCCTGGTCGGGCGAATAGACGATGAACTCTTTGCGTCCATAGATCTGCATCAGAAACGCGTGTACGCCGGCTCCGTCATAGTGCAGTACGGGAAAAGAGCTGCCTTGTCCGCCAATGTAGAGTTCAATTTCTGAGCCGCGGTTCAGTACTTCGCCGACGTGCTTCACCATATAGCGATCGGAAAGCCAGTTAGGCTGGAAATAATCCGGAAGCGGTTCTATGTCCTGTACCAAAGAAGGAAAAAGCTGGGAAAGTATTCTGTTTCTGAAATAAGGCGCAGGGCGCTCTTCGTTGGAGGCGAGCACGGCATCAATAAACTGGGCCATGTTGTAATCTGCGGCTTTTTCTTGCTTGTGTCCCTTTTGACCGTATTCTGTGCTGGCGATAGAGAATTTCATATCGCCAAATTCCGACTTGAAAAACTCCGGAGTCCATCTCTGCACAGCTTTCCAATGACGGAGTGCATCTGTAACGATGACCGGAGTATTCGTATAAAGATACTTTCGCGCAAAGTCTTCATAGGAGAGATTGGCCTCTCGCTTAATTCGAGATGATTCACTCATACGCTCTCCTTTGGCTCCTCTGCTCTAGTTCTTTGCGATGCCCTTGAAACATACTGGATAGCCTTTTTATCCAGCTATTTGCTCATCCAGCTACTTGGCAATGGGTTCCGCAACGGACTCAGAAATCCCCACCCTCCCGCTCGTCATCGCTGGAGGGAGAGAACTTGACGGTTCCACACGCTTGAGCCAAACCTCTCGCCAATAAGCGAACTCTTTCCGAGGGCAGCCTCCCAACGCACGGGCACAAAGGCAGTTTTGACCTTCCAGGAGGACCGTCGCTTCCACTCTTTTCATTTCTCCGGTTGGCTCAGAAATCATCCGGTCCAAGCGCCCTCTCACTCGAAATTGCTTGCCGCAAAATACAGTGGATTCAATGTCGCAAACCAGTCCGCGATTGCGCCCTTTGCTGTCTAGAGTGGCTCGTATTTCTTCGACCGATTTGACAGTGACCAATTCGCCCGGCTGAAGATTAAGATCGCCCACCGGTGTTCGCTTCAAAGTTCCCACCAACGCCGGCCGCCCAACCAAACGGTCTCGCAGTTTCCGATAAAGCGGCACGCAGACCATGGGGATCATTTCGAAGAAACTAACGGCTCCAGAAAGCAGATCTTGAACGCATTGTGCCAAAACCTTTAGGGGGCCCATCGTGTCTGGATAAACCAACTTCACAAGCTCGGTTGACTGGCAATAGTAACGATTCAGGACAGACATCGTTTTCAACTTGCTCAGCAATAATTGGCTGTTACTTGTCCTCAAGCCCTGTTGGCGATCGTCAACCGGGCGTAACCATGCGGTTTTCCAGAGAATTGAACAATCTCTCTGACAGCCACCATGGTCCGCACCTGAGCAGCGGGCCTCCTCTAAAATAACTACATCATCTGGAATCAATTCCCGGCTCAAGAAACGAGCGACCGGCTGCTCGATACACGTCTTTCGAATTTGGCGGGCGAATTTAAGCCTCTTGCCGCAATACGGAATCATTTCGGGCATGAATGGCAGGCCCCCGAGGGCGCCATTCTCGTCGAGGGTCGCTGCAATTTCCTCAGCGCTTTTCACTTCTACCCAATCACCCGGCCTAAAATCCATGGCTGTCGATCAATCTCCAATGGGTTTGACAACCCGCTTTTTACTGTTAAGGTGCAAGAATCGCCTGGGCGCACGATTCCCAATTCATTCTTGTGAGAAATCGCAACTTTTGTGCCAGGGCTGCCTGTTGATTTCTATTGAAAACAAAAAGGTTAGACGGCATTACGGCCAGAAAACCGACTCGCGCGCCCAGACAAGTGGAAAGGATTTTCCTCTTGTGTCATTCCTGTGCCATTAAAGGAGGTCTGACTGACCCATAACCGCAGTAACTCAGGGATTGATTTCCCAAGCCTACAGTCGGCCCTTGACGATGTGGTATGCCATTGATAACAAATCCCTTACCCAAAATTCAAAAAGGATCGGTTATGCTTTTTACAATCTTGAAGGCTCCCATATAGGCAGCTACCGGGAATGCAATCGGTCGAGCAAACCACCGCGGATGGTGGAGGAGACGCCGGAAAGTAGATTTGGTGACCTCATTCCAAATGGGCCCATTCGCTGTGCTAAGTACAACTGCAATGGATGGGGTAAGAGCTCGCGTTGTATGCCACCAGCCAGGAGCCCCAAACAACATCTCCCCTTCTTCAAGGACGAATTGAATTGGCTTAGCTTTAGCAAAAAGCGGGAAGCGTTCCAAGTCGACGTCCGTTTCCATTGGGATCTCGGAGATATTCTCAGATCCCTTGCTCGGATACATGTACGGTGTCTGATCGGGTTTGTAGAGGACCCATGCTTTTCGTCCATAAACTTGGGTGATGAAAGTCTGCGTCCAAAGATCGTCATAATGAAGGAAAGGGAATGGGCTGCCGGTGCCGCCAACATTCATCTCCAAACCAGTGATATTCCTGAGCTTAAAATTTTTCAATCCTGGCAATAGAAACTTGCTTTCGAGCCAGTTGGGCGACCAGTAGATGGGGTGCGGCTCTAAATCGGGCAGGAGTTCGGGAAATTCCTGAGGGATCCTCAAACTGAACAGATACTTTGCGCGGTTTTGATAGGTTGACGCAGTAATTTCGTTGATGTATTCGCGAAGGAATATGGAATCCTTTTTTGTGACAGCCCGCTTGCGCTCGAAAACTGGAACTTTGCGGTCGCCATAGTTTTCTTTAAAAAATTGTGGCGTCCATTTCCCAATGGCCTTCCAGTTTCTTGCCGCATCTTTCAAAACCACAGGCTTGTTCTTCAACACGTATTCATGGAGAAACTCGCGCTTCGAGAGGTTTTCCCGCTTGTCAATGTAGTCGGAACTCTCCACAGGCTTTAGAAACGCCTCTTCGTTTTCCCAGATATTTAGCAATTGCTGAGGTGCGGCGATTGACTGCATTTGCTTATCTCCCACAATTAAGGCAAATCACAACTTTTCAATCCATGCTGGAGCCGCTCTTACTGGGCGGCAATCATACTTGAGAGAACAACTACAAATCCAAATGCACGAAGGTCCGGAAAAAAGGCGCTTCTAAACAAGCATCCAATTGACAGGGGCCCGATTTGTAATCTCGAGCAATCCATTTGCCAGGGCCGCCTTCGTAAGTGATTGCAATATTAAGCAGTTATGAGGAAGAGGCTGGTAAATTGCGCCTGTCGCTGCCATGCGAAGGAAAAAGTTTTCACTGGTCGAAAGATAGGTACCGTTAGCTCAGTTCGCGAAGAGGAAGTGGCTGTTTGGACCCCACCGGCAAATTCAATCTTCGCCTCAGCGCTTTTTGAACGGGAATTTCATATTTAAAGCAAACAAAAAGGGCGACCAACTGGATCCCTGCAAACAACAAAATGGCGGAAAAAGCGAAAGTTGACCAAGAATTGACACCCCAACCCAATCTGTTGAATACGGACCGAAGCGAGCGAAGGATCGGGGCGTGAATCATGTAGAGCGAAAAGCTGCTGATTCCGAGACAGCGCACCCACGGATGCGCCAAATGCATTGCCAGCAAACTTCGTCCTTGAGCCAAGCCATACACAAGTAAGATGGATCCCGGCAGGTACAACAGTCCGCCCCAAAGCGGCCATGCTGCGTGGACGCGGTAGATTGCGCCGACGACTATAAGCAAAATCCCGGCAATCTGGAGGAACAAAGATGTAAGTCGTCCGAGCGAAAGGGAAGACGAAAGAAAGAAACGACCAAGGAGAACGCCGCACATGAATTCCGGAAAGCGGGACGGGGCAAACCAGGAAACAAAATATAGTTGTCGAAATTGGGATGGGCTATTCCAGAGGACGAAAGCAAGGATAATTGCATAGGAAACAATCAAAACGATTGCAAGACGGGTGCGGCGAAGGGAGAAGCTCGAGAAAATGGCGAGCGGAGCTAGAATGTAGAAAAACCATTCGCAACTAATGCTCCAGGAAGGAACATTCAAGTAGTTGTGAAAAGTGGGACTAGAAGAGGGCCAGAAACATTGCACCAAGAGCAAGTGAAACGGAAGCGCGCGCCAATCAAGCGGGAGATTGGGACTAAAAATCGCGATCGGTAAGACCAAAATGAGTGCAAGAAAATGAACGGGATAGATTTTTGTCAGGCGATCCCATACAAAGCGCTTGTATTTCTCAAGCGAGACGCCATCGCGAAAAAAGTCCGCATAGTTATACGTGAGAATAAAGCCACTGAGAACGAAGAAAAAAGAAACTGCAACGACACCTGAATTAAAAACGAGATACCTCTCGCCCAGCCGGTCCATTCCGGGAATGATCGTGACGTGCGAGAGAAAGACGAAAACTGCTGCGTAGAACCGTATCCCCGTTAAGGCTGGAAGTTCGCTTTTGCGCATGGTACAACAGACCAGGTCGATCCTCAGGGCTAGCGGTCAACGTTGAGTTCCGCAGCGGCTTCTCCGGACAAACGAGGCGCCATTTCAACCGGAAGCGTATCAATAAGGGCGAGGTACTCTCCCTTTCTCAACTCCCAGCTGTTTTGCTTCACATACTCGTATCCATTGGCGATCAGCGATTCGCGCATGGCTTTGTTCTGACTGAGCTCCCACATTGCTTCCGACAATTCTTGAACGTTGCCAGGCTCAAAGAATCGGACGACTCTATCATTAAAGTAGAACGAATCAATTTTTGTTCTGGAGATGATCGCTGGGACGCCTTGCGACATGAATTCCATTATCTTTGTGCTGTACGCCTCGTTGCCGAAAGAATCCGCTCGCTTCGGAACGACGCCCAAATCAGCATTCGCCAAAACATCCGCTATGCCTTCAAGGGGCAAGCTGCCGCAGAATTTCACGCTGTCTGCAACGCCGAGCTGCTCGGCTAATCTCCTCAAGTCGTGCTCAGTTCTTCCGCCGCCGTAGAGATGAAACTCAGCATTTGGAAGGCGGGATTTCAGACGGGCAAAGGCTTTGATGGCGATATCGATCCCCTGATGCCACTGATAACTGCCGGGAAAGACCACGATAAACTTGCCGTCTTTGCGGGTGCGCTCGCGCTTATGGAAGATCGTCGAATCGACGTTATTCAGAAAAACTGAACATTTCTCCTTGGGAACGGATCGCGAAACGATCTTTTTTTGCCAAATGTGGTTGGAGATGATGACATGATCGACAAAAGCAGCCGACATCTTTTCGACAAATTTCAAGAAACCAACGTAAACACTGCGCGCACTCGCGTTGAATTTGCTCGCAAACAGTTCCGGCACAATATCGTGGATATCCAGAATGAGCTTTGCGCCGGCAAGCTTCGGAGACCAAGCGGCGAAGACCATGAAGTCCGGGATGTTATGCACATGAACGAGATCATATTTGATTTTGCGATGATGCCGCGTTAAACAAATAGATGAAACGATCAAGAAGCGCAGTAGACGCCAAGCATAGGTCCATTTATGCCGCTCGTCTCTTTCGCGCAATTGGACCGTGAAAACCGATACGCCATTAACCCCACTTTCACCAAGCGGCACTGTACCGCCACCCAATGCTATGACGTCAACATGATCTCCGCGATTTGCCAAGCTCTCCGCATAACGACGCACTCGATTGTCAGTCTCGTAGCTGTTGTAACTCACCATGCAGATTTTTTTGCGTGAATTACGCGAAGCGAGAGGGACGCTAGCTCGATAGTAGCGGGCAACCTCGAGCGGATTAGCTGCCCAAAACGCACCCTCATATTTCTCATTAACGTAAGTCAGCAATTCTTCGTAATGAGATATGGGAAATTCGTCCTTGCCAGCTTGGCCCTCGAAGCACATATAGTCAGGATGCGTGTTCAACAATGCCATTCCGCCGTGCTCGGCTACCCAATCAAGTTTCTTCTTCCAAATGTCAATGTTCTTCTCACCTAAGACCGTAAATAGCGCGAAATCCTGCGGAAGCGTGTACGGAAGCTCTACATAGCCGGCGCCATTCGGGTTTGGAACCCAGAAAGGAAAGATCGTTCCCATACCGTCGGGCTCGGGTTCGAAGGGATCCGTGTCAAATGTGGAGCAGTCGTACTCGATTTTGAGTTGATGCAGCCATCCTAATCTGTGCTGCATTAAAGGCGAGCGAAACCCAAAGGACTTCCATGCTTTGAGGTATTCGTTGATCCGCAAGGCATTCTCAGCGAACTGAGCTTTCGAATTGTAAAGTTTCCCGTCGTGCTTCAGGCCATGAACGCCAACCTCAAATCCGGACTCTTCCAATTTTGGAGGAAGTGAATCTGGAACTCGGTACTCCCACTCAGGGACGAAATTGAAGCAAGAACGAAATCCGTGTTTGGCTTCGAGTGCCATGAGACGTTCTACGCGCGACAGGCCCCTCGTGCCTTCAACGTCGTGAGTCAAGACGAAGGCGAATCGCTTTTTTTGGGGCCAGCCTGGCCAAGCCTGGGGGATCCTCGCTGCCCGCGGATCAATTGGCCACACGTCAGCGTGGGTGGCGCGCCTTGATTCAGCGCGCTTCTGCCTCATCATGACCCGCACTTTCCATGGAATCCAAGGCTTTAGCAAATAATAGGCTCGGCTTAGTAGCATTGGAGGTAAGACCTTACACTAGACTCAAGAACACTTTTGAAATAGGCTACCGCCATTTCATCCCCAAGTGGTCGGTAGTGCAGGTTGCATCCGAAACAATGACTGGAGAAAATGCAGTTTCATCACCACCAAATTCATTTTTCTAAGTCTTTTCTTTTCTGTCTCTTATGTTAGCAACAGAGTTATTCGATTTCGGACGGTGGAAGCAAAGGTATAGAGAGTGGAAATTCCCTGCCACGGCCCTCTTCAGGTGACGGGCGGCTGGCATGTATAAATCGTGAGTCAGGTACAAAGTCAGCTCGTTGCAGCCTGGCCGGAAGTTATGACTTCAAACATTGCGTGGACAGCTGCTGCCGACAATTTGACCCTCGATCTGGACGATATTCATGTATGGCGCGTAAACCAGGACGTTCCCATTTCAGCCGTCAAGGACATGGCTCACTTTTTGACAGAAACCGAGAATGACAGAGCCGAGCGATTTGTGTTTGAACGCGATAATCGAAGATTCAGAGCGACACGCGCGATCCTTCGCAAGCTTCTCGCACGCTATTTGGATTGCGCCCCAGAGGACGTCCACATTAGAAAAGGGCTGCAGGACAAGCCATTTCTTGATGACCGAATAAATACACGCCAGTTGAAATTCAACATCTCTCATTCGAACGGTCTTGCGCTAATGGCGTTCAGCCTCGAGGGAGAGCTCGGCATAGATTTGGAATTCGCTAGACCTGAGTTTGCAACCATGGAAATTGCGGAGCGTTTTTTCTCCAAGCGTGAGATTGAAGACCTACGGAAATTGACCGGCGCCGAACAGGTCCGGGCGTTTTATCGGTGTTGGACGCGCAAGGAAGCCTATGTGAAAGCCGGGGGAGGAGGATTGCAAATTCCGTTGGACAGTTTTGATGTTTCGGTCGGCACAGAAAGCGAAGTTCGGCTCAGGAGCGCCGACTGCGAACGTTGGTATCTGAAGTCATTTACTCCAGCCCCGTCTTACGAAGCATGTTTGGCAATGGAAGGGAAACGAAGAATAGCCTTTCTTGAGCAGGAGCCGTCATTCTTGTAAGGCAGATGTTTTGTAAACTATAGAATATAAATGATTTAAAAGAAAAACGAAATGGTCGAGAAGTGCTCGAGTTCAAGTTATCGAGACCGCAGGCGAGGGTGCTCCTTGCCGGCGAGGGCGTAAGTGGTGGAATCTCGCTGGAGCATTTTTCGCATTATCCTACTCGTTTTCAATAGTTTATAGATTTGGGAAGTTTGTTTCCTATTTGTTCTGGAACGTCTTTGCAACTATAGGGCACTCCCCTTCTCTTCCCGACCGAAGATGTCTTTGGGTACCATTAAAGACAGGCGATGGAATTCCATTAACTCCTTTTTTTGCTTATCAATACAAGAACATAAGAATTTTTGGTCAGTTCATATGGCGCTCTGATTTCTGGCAGAGCAATTGCCATACTGGAACGGGTGTGAGACTGGCGAGTGTTGGTGGTTTTATGGCGGTAGCCTGTACTGGATGACATACAAGGTTTTAGGGAGCTGAGCATTTCGATGAATTCAGGAAGCGTTTCCTGCCCAACGACAAGGAGTTCTTGGTTCGCACTGCAGGTTTGGTCGCGAAAGGAAGGTATCGTTGCAAGCCACCTAGAAGGACAAGGTTTCGAATGCTTCTTGCCAAAATACAAGAGTGAAAGGCGTTGGTCCGACCGAGTTAAGGAACTGGATCAACCGCTTTTTCCGGGCTACTTGTTCTGCCGCTTCGATTTTGAAAATCGCCGGTCCTTGGTAATGACTCCGGGTGTCCTCCAAATTGTTGGATTCGGCAAGAAAGCAACCCCAATTGCAGACAGTGAGGTCGAGTCCATTCGACTGGCAGTTTCCTCTGGGTTGCCAAGACAGCCGTGGCCATTTCTCGAAGCGGGCATGCGAGTTCGCCTGAATCACGGAAATCTACGCGGCTTACAAGGAATATTAGTGAATTTCAAAGGTAGTCATCGCGTTGTGTTATCGGTGACGCTGCTCCAACGATCGGTGGCATTGGAAGTTGATCTGGACTGGGTAAGGCCTCTGGAAGCGTCTCACGTCCAAAAGAAAACTTGTTCTTTGCCGCTGCCAGTCCCCGCTGTCGGCTAAGAATTCACAGAACTTTATGAGTTTCGAAGAAAGCGGACCCGAAAGATAGAACATGAGCCTACCGAAGATTGAATTGTGGGATAACGCGCGTCGGAGAGACACGCGGAGGGAACCGAGCAGGACGGCTCCTCGTCATTCGCGCCCCTCGACACGGTTAGTCTTAGCGGAAGACGCTTTTGTTTCGATGCTGTATATGGAACGCCGCAGAGCAGAGCGAGCGCAAAGACGATTTGTTCTGATGCTCGTGGATGTAAAGAAACTAGTTGAACGCGGCCAAGCAAGCTCAGGGCTTTCGAAGATTACGAATGCGTTAGCCAAAGCGACTCGGGAGACCGACACAATAGGATGGTATTTGCAGGATAGTATGATAGGCGTTATCGGAACCGAACTCGGGGATGCGAAGCCCAAGACTGTCCAAGAGAGCATGCTTGCCAAGGTCCGCGGAGCTTTTGAAGGAGCCATTTCTCCTGAGCGAATAATGGAAATCTCCGTATCTTTTCATTTCTTTCCTGAAGAATGGGAAGAAGGCGACTCAGACCATTCCGCCAATATTGCGCTTTATCCTGACCTGTCCCGCCCCCAGCAATCAAAGAGATTCGCGCTGGCAGTCAAGCGCGCGATGGACATTGTTGGGAGCGCGGCAGCTCTGATCGTACTGTCGCCTCTCTACGCAGCGGTAACCTTAGCCGTCAAGCTGACTTCGAAGGGGCCGGTTCTGTTCAAACAAGAACGGCTCGGACAGTACGGCAAGACGTTCACCGTTCTGAAATTCCGTTCGATGCGTACTGACTGCGATGCAAAGATTCATCAGGAGTATGTGAATCAATTTATCTCCGGAAAAGTGGACGGCAAAGGCTGCGAAACCGGGACGCCTGTTTTTAAGATTCAAAAAGATCCTCGAATCACGAGTATCGGCCGGTTCATTCGTAAGACAAGCCTCGATGAACTACCGCAATTCTGGAACGTGCTTCGTGGAGATATGTCCTTGGTAGGCCCTCGTCCTCCCATCGGATATGAGTTCCGCGCTTATGATGTCTGGCATCGGCGTCGAGTTCTGGAAATCAAGCCAGGTATCACCGGACTTTGGCAGGTAGAAGGTCGCAGTCGGACAAAATTTGACGACATGGTCCGTCTTGACTTGAAGTACGCGAGTGCATGGTCCATTTGGCTAGACGTAAGGATTCTTCTTCAGACGCCCGCGGCAGTTCTGATCGGAACGGGTGCTCATTAATCTTCCATCCAAGTAGAAATGTTAGGCTTTGTTCCTCCGAGCAAGTCAATGGAAAGGTCGAACAGTTCCCTGAGTTTTTCCTAGCGACTACGAAGCCCGAGTTACGATCGCGCTCACTTACCAAGAGCAGCAGGCGTCGTTCAGAACGCAATTAGAAGGAGAACCATGATTCGAATCGGCGTAATCGGTTACGGATATTGGGGTCCGAACATCGTGCGGAATTTTCACACGCATGACGGCTCTGAGGTAGTCCTTGTATGCGACAAGAACGTCAAATGTCTGGAGCGTCTACGAAAAGCGCATCCAGGAATGCCTTTCACATCAGACGCAAACGACATTCTCCAGTCGAAGGACATTGACCTAGTCGCAGTAGTTACTCCCGTCTGGACTCATTACGAGATCGCAAAAGCGGCGCTGGAGAACGGCAAACACATATTTGTGGAGAAGCCTTTTACGTGCAGCAGTGCGCAAGCCGAGGAGCTCATTGAGCTAGCGGAACGCAAAAACCTGAAGATTATGGTTGACCATACGTTTCTCTTTACGGGTGCTGTAAAGAAGATCCGCCAGCTTATTGACGATGGTTCGATGGGCGACCTTTATTATTACGATTCGCTTCGTGTAAACCTTGGCTTGTTCCAGCACGACGTTAACGTAATTTGGGATCTCGCCCCTCACGATATTTCAATAATGGATTATGTCATTCGGGAAAAACCCGAAGCGGTTGTTGCCACGGGGGAGAAACACCTGAACGGAGTCGAAGATGTGGCGTTCATTACTGTTTATTTTCCAAAGAGAATCATCGCGCACGTAAATGTGAACTGGCTTTCTCCAGTGAAGGTCCGCACGACGCTGATTGGGGGCGAGAAAAAAATGCTGGTTTGGAACGACCTGGAAGCGGACGAAAAGATTAAGGTGTACGACAAAGGCGTCAGCATGTCCACAAACCCTTCAAACTTGCACCAATTGCTGGTTAGCTACCGCTCCGGAGACATGTGGGCTCCACAAGTGGAGCAAGTGGAAGCATTGCGCGCCGAGACCGGTTACTTCTTGAAATGTATCGAAACAAACACGACGCCGTTCAACGATGGGGTCTCCGGATTGCGAGTAGTGCGTATTTTGGAGGCCGCCGAGCGTTCTGTGCGCACCAGGGGAGAGGTGGTTAAACTGTGAATGAGTTTGTATGCATTTCTCCGACAGTAAAGCTCGGGAAGGACGTTCGGCTCTCCAAATTCATCAACTTGTACGGCTGTGAAATCGGAGATGAAACCAAAATCGGAGCATTCGTTGAAATCCAAAAGAATACAAGTGTGGGCCGACGCTGCAAGATCTCGAGCCACACTTTCATCTGCGAAGGTGTGGTAATCGAAGACAACGTTTTTATCGGGCATAGCGTAACGTTCATCAACGATTCCTATCCTCGAGCGACCACAGAATCAGGCGAGCTGCAAACAGAAGCAGATTGGAAAGTGGAGAAGACAGTGGTGAGCAAAGGCGCCTCGATCGGCTCTGGATCCACCATTCTGAGCAACGTAACCATCGGAGAGAACGCAATCGTTGGTGCCGGGAGTGTTGTGACAAAGGATGTCGCGGCAAATTCAATTGTCGCCGGCAATCCTGCAAGATTTTTGCGGTCTATATCCAAGGAGAAATAAGCATTCCAATGACAACTACAAGAATCCCTTTTCTGGATCTAGTCACGCCACACAAGGAACTCGAAACTGAATTGTTGGAAATAGTCAAAAAAGCTTTGCATTCGGCCGGATTCATTGGTGGGCCGTTGGTCGAGAATTTTGAGAAGGAATTCGCCAGCTTCTGCGGCACAAAATACTGTGTTGGTGTAAACAGCGGCACAGACGCGCTGCGTTTCGCCTTCATGGCCGCCGGCGTTCAGACGGGCGACGTCATCGTGACGGTACCACATACGTTTATTGCTACGACGGAAGCTATTTCGCAAGCGGGCGCAACGATTGCGTTTGTGGATATCGACGAATCGACTTACACGATGGACCCGGTAAGGCTTCGGGAGTATCTCGAAATGCACTGCTCATTCGATTCCAAGTCGGGCAAATTGATCGAAACGTCCTCGCAGCGCCCCGTCGTCGGAATCGTCCCCGTGCATTTGTATGGGCAAACGGCAGACATGGATCCAATCATGGAGCTTGCCGAAAGATACAAACTCTGGGTGATCGAGGATGCATGTCAAGCGCACGGAGCAGAATATTTCTCAAAGCGGGAGAACAGATGGTTGAAAGCGGGGTCTATTGGTATCGCAGCAGCGTTCAGCTTCTATCCAGGTAAGAACCTTGGAGCGTGCGGCGAAGCCGGCGCAACAACGACGAACGACGAAGCCCTTGCAAAACGCATGAAGATGATTCGCGATCATGGTCAGGCAAAAAAATACTATCACGACATTGAAGGCTATAACGGCAGATTGGATTCGATTCAAGCGGGAATACTTAGCGTGAAGCTGCGCCATTTAGCCAAATGGAATGAGCAAAGGCGCGCACTCGCTCACAGCTTTCATGATCTCCTAGCTGAAGCAAAGGACTTCGTTGCGATTCCGCGCGAAGCTTCTTGGACGAAAGGTGTTTACCATCTCTACGTCGTGCGCGTTGAAGATAGAGAGGCGTTGCAGGCATACCTTGCCGAAGCGGGAATTGGTACAGGGATCCACTATCCGATCCCGCTACATCTGCAAAAGGCGTACGCCCATCTGAACTACAAGATCGGAGACTTTCCCGTTACGGAACGAGTCGCAGCGGAAATTGTTTCGCTACCGATGTTCCCTCAGCTTGAAAAAGAACAACAAAAGGAAGTGGCAGCCAGAGTCCTAGAATTTATTGGACTAAGGGTTGGTTCGTCCCGATAGGAACTCTTGAGCTAGAAATCGCCTCGCTATTCTCTGATTCTTTGAAAAATAGGCACGCCTCGGCCTGCTTTATTCTCACCTTGCAATCATATTTGTCTCTGATGATCTTCAAGCAAAGAGTGAAATTCTAATGTCTCGACTGGACCGCATAGCAACGCTTTACGGCTATTTCCCTTTATCGCGCATGTTGTCTATCGGTCGCGCGAGGCGCGTTCCGATCCTGATGTATCACAGCATTTCGGAGAATCTCTTCGGAAAGTCACATCCGTACTATCAAATTAATACCTCCCCGGGGATTTTTGTCAGTCAAATGAAGTGGCTTCAAAAAAATGGCTATCGCACAATGGATCTAACGGAAATGCACTCTGCGATTGAAGGGGATCGGGACGTTTCCAAAGTGGTTGTGATCACTTTTGACGACGGTTACCAAGACTTTTTGAGCGATGGATTCGAAATCATGAGGCAATGCGGTTTTTCGGCGACTATTTTTCTCGCAACAGACCGCATTCGAGATAATCGCGCATGCATTGAAGGCGTGGACTATCTCACATGGAGCGAAGTTCGTGAGTTGCAAGCCGGTGGCATCCGCTTCGGGTCACATACCGTCACGCACCCCGATCTTCGATCACTCGGCCCGGAACAGATTGACTACGAGCTCGGTTGCTCGAAGGAAACGATCGAACAGAAAATAGGTGCGCAAGTCGAGTCCTTTGCCTATCCGTTTGCTTTTCCGGAGGAAGACAAAGAGTTCACGCGCTACATGGTGGACGCTTTGGAAAACGCCGGTTTTGAAAACGGAGTTTCCACTATCATTGGCAGAGCCCGCAAGGGTAGCAACCGATTCTTTCTTCCGCGCTTGCCGGTGAACTCGTGGGACGACCACGAACTTCTCCGAGCCAAGCTGGAAGGCGGCTATGATTGGCTTCATTGGCCGCAATGGTTAAACAAGGTCATCCACCATAACGTGCCCCTAATGCAGCGGGCAGGCTCATTTGAATCAGGCCAAGCGAGATAGCAAATCCGCAAGGGATTCATTCTATTCGATTTAGCAAAATCCCACCTGAGGTTCAAGGATGGCCTCTGTCACATCTAAAATCCACCTTCGAAAGGGGACCTAATGGTACAGTGAGGGCTCCTGTCCCTTTATTGGACGCTGGTGCAGTTGTGCGCAACTTCTGGTCCTTGTTAGGCTGTCCTGTGCGTGGGATGCCGCTCAAGAATATGGCAATGGAGAATTGAACTTGAAAGTATCCAATCAAACTTGGAAGCTTGGACCAGGCATCAGCACTCCAATTTCGCTACTGCGTTTTTTTCTTATCGTTGGCTCAATAGTCTTGACAACCCTTGCTACAGCAAAAACTGTTCGGGCAAACGATGTGTATGTGGCGCAATCGACTTCAGGAGCGAACGACGGGTCTAATTGTGCGAATGCATTCGGGTACACCTATTTCAACAGCAACGCGAACTGGGTGACAGGCTCTCCGTCCGGAACCATGATCGGGCCGGGTACTACAGTGCACATCTGCGGAACTATTAATGCCCCCGCGAACGGCAATTTGTTTGTTTTTCAGGGCAGCGGGACTTCGGGAAACCCTGTGACTTTGCTCTTCGAACCCAATGGAGTTCTGCAATCTCCTGTTTTTCAAGCGGACGGTGGCGGTACGGGGTGTGGTGGCGCAATTTGCATGTACAACCGAAGCTATGTTGTGGTGGACGGTGGAACAAATGGAATTATCCGTAACACGGATAACGGTGACACTTCTGGGCACAACCAAGCGAGCGCGGGCATTGACGGCTATAAGTGCAATAATTGCATTATAAGGAATATTAGCATCTTGAATCTCGTTGTGAAGAGTAACTCCAATAACGGCTCAACCCCGGGCGATCAGGTCCACACGATAACAATGTCCGGCTCGCATTGGTCTGTTCATGACACGGTTAGCGATCATTGTGGTTGGTGCATTTTTCAGAACTTTGGGAACGGCGACACCGATATAGATATTTACAACAATAAGATTAGCCACATGGATCACGGATGGATGTTCGCCTCCTCTAGTTCAAATAGCGCGGTTGGACCCATCAAGTTTCATGATAATCAGGTTCATGACACTTCCAACTGGGACACACCAGGCTGCGACTATCATCATGACGGCATTCACACTTTTGGCGTGCCAGGCAGTTCCTACGATGGGCTCTACATTTACAACAATTATTTCTACGGAAACTGGGGAAGTTGCCCGACGGGGTTTATCTATCTGGAGAATGGTAGCTCCAACCCATCCCATGCAAAGAGCTGGGCTGTTTATAACAACGTGGGGATTGTTGGCGCTGGTTCGGGCGTAAATACCAACGGTTGGTTCGGGCTTTTCTCTGGTGAGAGTGGAACTCAGCTCGTCTTCAACAATACGATTATAGGTTTGGGCGCCAACGACAATACGATGTGCCTGAGCATGCAGACTCTCTCTGGCTTGAGTTACCAAAACAACTTGGTCACCAGTTGCGGAGATCCTGTCGAAATCAGCAGCTCAAACGTGAACATCGCGGATTACAACGTGTACGGGACTTCCTGCGGAAACGGAAACAATTGTTTCGTTTACAACAGCCAATTTAAGGGCTCGTTTTCGGGTTGGAAGTCCGCTTGCAATTGCGACTCCCACAGCACGCAAAATGATAACTTGTCTCTTAACAGCGATGGCTCACCTTTGCTCACTTCGTTGCTTGCCACATTCAACGGCAGCAATTTATCGGCCCTTACAATTGGGCCGCTGACCGGCTTGGCCAGGGACACTTCCAAGGGTAATACTCGTGCAACGACCGCAAGACCGTCGATTGGTTCATGGACTGCGGGTGCCTACAGCCTGGGTAGCACTGCTACGCAGGTTTCACCTCCAAACTTGTTGAGTGCAGTTGTTCAATAGCACATTCGCTTTAAATCGTACAAGCCTTTCTAACAGCAACAAGAAAGTTAACAGGAACACGTTGGATGCCTCCCGAGAGGGAGGCTTTTCCAATTCTCCTTCATTTTGAAAAGCAATTAGACGAATGAATCTGAATCATTTCGATTCGCGTCCACCGCAAGAAAATCTTCATAATCAGTGAAGCACTCCAGGAGTTCAAGTTTGACTTCGCCTGTCTTGCCAAAACCTGTTCATAATGCCCACACAAGTGGGCTTGCCAAGTCTATTGGTAGAGGAACTATTTTCGGAATCATTGCAAATAGTTCGCAAGTCATCACAAGGTTAGTCACAGTTCCGATCGTTATCTCCCATCTTGGATTAGACGGATACGGCATTTGGAGCATTATCATGACAACTGCTACCTACATGAGGTTTGGCAGCGTTGGCGTGAAAACGGCGTTCCAGAAATATGTCGCAGAAACAACTGGAACTGGAGACTACGAGAAGGCAAATAAGCTCCTCAGTACCGGTTTTGCGCTAATGCTTGCATTCTCCGTGGCAGGTTTAATTCCTGTCTCGTTGTTTTCTTACAAAATTGCTTTGGCGTCGGGTGTTCCACCTCAGTTTTTGAATTCCGCTTCTGGCGCCATTTCTTTGCTGGCGTGGATCATGGTCCTCTCAAATGCTGGGGCCACGTTTGAGGCAATTGTGATGGGCGGCCATCGCATTGACCTCGTTCGTAAATACGCCACGATCCTAACAATTGCCGAGGCAATTTCGATCGTGGTTCTGTTGCATTTTGGCTACGGGCTCTTTGCAATGGCCGCTACGATGGGGATATCAGAATTGATCTACGTTGTGCTGTGCGCGGCTGTTTCTAAGCGGATCGTGCCCCAAATCTCCCTCAGTTGGCGCCGGGTAACACACAAAGTTCTATACGAATTATTCCGCTTTGCCGGCAGCTACCAGCTCTTGAACTTGCTCGAGGTCTTGTATGTATCTCTTCTGCCTTTTGCTGTCTTACGTTCGTTTGGAGCCACTGAAGCCGGCGTCTTGGCTTTGGTGAACCGAATCGTTACTTCCGCTGCGATCATACAGGAGGCTTTTCTTCCTCCCATCTTGTCTGGTGGGGCTTTGGTGTTTGCATCGGGTTCGGTGGAAAAACTAAAGCTTTTGTTGACGAAAGCATTCAAAGTAACACTTGCTATGACGCTCTTTCCTCTTGGCTATATCGCGCTGTTCGGAACAACACTTGCATTTGCCTGGACCGGACAAATCAACACCACATTTCGCTTCGCTTTTTGGATGGTCTGCCTGACAAACCTCTTTAAGTCCTTTTCGCTTCTAGCACTCGTGCTTTATCGAACGACAGGCAAGGCACTCTTGGACAATGTCCGTCAACTCTTGCGTATTGTAGTAATCATCGGTGTTGTATGGCTCTCACCCAGGCTAGGCTTTGACGGATCGCTTTCGGGACTCGCTTTTGCGGAATTGGTGGGTATGATCTTTATGTTCTTTGCGCTTTCGAAGACCTTCAGCGAATTCCGCGCAAATCTCCTGTTCTCGGACATGTCGCGGTTAACCCTGGCGATAATACTGATTTTGTTCGGCGGTGTGGCTTTGTCAAAAGTTCCCGTTCCTTCGGGACTAACGGATAGGACAAGCGCCACGCTTACTTTGTTCATGGCAGGATTTGGATGTGTATTAACAGCGTGGCCCGCTATTTTCTTGACTAGAGCCATCAATGGATCTGAGCTTCGCGCGCTCTTTGGACGGTTTTTTGAACGAACCAACAACCCAGCCGCCGCTGAGTGAAGCGCAATCGCGTGAACGAGAAAACCTTGGAAGTCTATAGCTCTAATAAATGAGGCTCTGGGCAAAAATCCATACGGATTGGCTGCGCTGGACTTATCCCTTCGCAAGCCTTGGACGACGCGTAACGATTCCCAGCTCCTGCGATATTCACCGCAAGGCTGCCCCATACATACTCATCGAAGACGATGTCTATTTGGGCGAAGACGTCTGGTTGAACATTGCTGATCTGACTCCGGTGCAGGAACCGAAGCTCGTCATTTCAAAGAGCTGCAAGGTGGGACGCCGTTCCACTATTTCGGCGCGCAACAGCGTAATTCTGGAAGAGGATGTCTTGACAGCGCCTGGAGTTCTAATCATGGATCACAATCACGAATACAACAACCCTGATCGTCCGATCCATGCGCAAGGTGTTACGGATGGAGGGACGATCCGCATCGGCAAGAATTCTTGGCTTGGTTACGGCGCAGTCATCTTTTGTGCTAGCGGAAATTTGACAATAGGTCGAAACAGTGTCGTGGGAGCACATTCCATCGTGACGAAGAGTGTTCCAGCCTACAGTGTTGTTGCAGGGAACCCGGCGAGACTGTTGAAACAATACGATCCCGCTTCGAGCAGCTGGGTCAAAGTTGATCATCGGAGCCCGGAGAAGAGTTGACTATGATGCTTGAAGTCCAGGAGCACGGTTTGGAGCAGAAGTCGCCCCAGGCAAACAGATGTCCGGGTTGCGATTCGCAATCCTGGGAATTACTTCTTAAGGCTCCTGACCGATTCCATGGAAGAGACGAACTATTCGAACTGCTTAGATGTACCAATTGTCGCCTAACCTGGTTGCATAATGCCCCCAAAGCTGAAGATATGTGGCAGCATTACGGTACCGCCTACGATAAAGCAATTTCGCAAGGCGGGGATTCATCTCCCGAGCACTGGCGAGGAAGAAACGAAACATTGGCGAAATATAAGGCTTGCGGCAATATTTTGGATCTAGGCTGCAGCTCGGGTTCGTTTCTAAGTTCATTGCCTGCTGGCAAATGGAACCTATTTGGTATTGAAATGTCGGCAGAAGTAGCGAAGAAGGCAAAGGATCGTTGCGGGGTTGATATCTTCGTCGGGGACATACTAGACGCTGATTTTCCAGAAGCATCTTTTGACGCCATAACCTGCTTCCACGTATTCGAACATCTCTATCGGCCAAAGGAGATCCTGAAAAGGGTTTCCTATTGGCTGAAACCTGGCGGAATCTTTTACACAATCATGCCAAACATCGATTCTGCAGCGGCGCATGTTTTCAAATCATATTGGTATGCACTCGAGCTTCCTCGTCATCTATTTCACTATTCCCCAGCTTCGCTCGCTTACTTGGCAAATGCGGTGGGACTGAAAACTACTTCCTTGCGGACGGAACGCGAGGTTTTCTTTGAACAAAGTTCACGCTACATCTTGGACGATACGCTCAAGAAAATCGGCATTAAACGCCAACCCCTTGCGACGGCTCCTGCTCCCGGTTTGCCGTTTCGCATTCTGCGCAAAGCTTTCCGCATGACTGCGCTGCCAGTCATCAGAACCGCCATTGGTTTTGCTGGAGACCGCGAGAGCATTCATGCCATTTTCTCCAAATAATTGCCGAAGGATTCTGGGAGTTTGGGTTAGCTGATGCTTGAATCGCACGTTTTTGGGGGTGGGCTTGCTGCATCTTCGATCTCGCCAATAGGACTGGCGATGCTCGTTCTTAGCATCGTTCTGATTTTGATGCTACCAAGGCGGTTCGCAGTCATTCCCTTCATTTTATGTGCTTTCCTACTTCCACTCGGTCAACAGCTGTACATTGGTGGAGTTCATTGGTTTGTTATTCGCCTTTTGATTCTGGCGGGAATTTTTCGTCTGCTTCTTACAAAAGCCGACAAGACACCGGCACGTTCGCGATTCATCGGAGGCTTTACCTCCATCGATAAGGCGTTTCTCATATGTGTCGCCGCCCAGGTGGTCGGTTTCATTTTGCTCTACCAGCAGAAAGAGGCCACAGTCAACAAGATGGGCTTTTTTATAGATTTTGCGGGCGGATATTTTCTGATTCGATTGTTCATCCGCTCCGCGGAAGACATCTACCGTGTTGTGCGAGTCCTGGCTGTCGTCAGCTTTGTATTGGCGATTGGAATGGTGATTGAGCAAGTAAAACTCATTAATGTATTTGGCATGATGGGCGGTACCAATCTAATCCCTGCTATCCGAGAAGGGAAAATACGCTCCCAGGGCGTGTTTCAGCACGCGCTTCCGGCTGGCACCGTCGCGGCGACATGGATTCCTCTTTTTGCGCTGCTTTGGCGCAACGGGAAATCCAAACTCATCGCCCTAATCGGTCTAATCAGCGCGACCATTATGACCGTTACATCACAGTCCAGCACACCGCTGCTCGCATATGCAGCTAGTTTGCTCGCCCTCTTGTTCTGGAAAATGCGGGAAAATATGCGGGCGGTTCGTTGGGGAATCGTAATTGGAATTCTGCTTCTTGCGGTTGTCATGAAAGCGCCAGTGTGGTACGTGATTGCGCACATTGACTTGACCGGTGGCTCTTCAGGCTACCATCGAGCAGAGCTCGTTAATCAATTTATTATGCATTTTTGGGATTGGTGGCTCATTGGAGTAAAAGACGCCTCCACTTGGGGCTATGACCTCTGGGATGTCCAAAATCAATATGTGGACGTCGGGGAAACGGGGGGATTGCTTGCATTTTGCTATTTCGTTGCGCTTATTTCTCGATCCTTTGCGCGGTTGGGAGATGCCAGAAAAAAAATAGTTGGAGACAAGGACCGTGAATGGTTGTTCTGGCTTATCGGCTCGGCGCTATTTTCCAATGCGCTGGCATTCATCGGAGTGAACTATTTTGATCAATCACGATATAGCTGGTTCCTGATTCTTTCATTCATCTGCACTGCTACAGCGCCAGTATTAGAAACAGCCAAGGTAGAACAGGTCGGCGGAGTAACTCAAATAAGTCAGTTGAAACAATCGAAAACCGTGGACGTGCAGAATAATCCCATTCCTGCTCGGCGGAGTTCTAGTAATCTCGCGGACCGATTTCTGCTAGATCGTACCCGGAGAGCCAACGCCGTTGATGAAACACATGGCTTCGCCTTTAGAAAGCGATCGTCTCAATGAAGACCCGCTACGTTGTCATCACGCCTGTCAGAGACGAGCAAGAGTTTCTGCCGCGAACAATCGAAAGCATGGTTCACCAGACTGTTCTTCCCAAGGAGTGGATCATTGTCAATGACGGGTCTAAGGATTCGACTGGCGCCATAATTGAGGAAGCATGCAGACAATATTCCTGGATCAAAGCGGTGCATCGTACAGACCGGGGATTTCGAAAATGGGGAGCAGGAATCATTGAAGCATTCTATGACGGCTTCCATAGTCTAAAGTCCCCGGACTGGCATTTTATGAGCAAGTTGGATGGGGACCTGTCTTTCCTGCCGACGTATTTCGAGGATGCGCTGGCAAAATTTGAAAGAGAGCCCAAGCTAGGAATCGGCGGCGGAGTTTTATATCACGTGACGGAAGGAGAGAAAATTCGGGAAACGCATCCGGTGTTTCACGTTAGGGGCGGAACAAAGATCTATCGTCGCGAGTGCTGGGACACCATGGGTGGGCTCTGGGTCGGTCCCGGTTCCGATACATTGGATGACGTCAAAGCAAACATGTTGGGATGGACATCCGCCAGCTTTACAGATTTGCAACTCGAACACCATCGTTGGACAGGGGCAGCGTATGGACGATGGGGCGGCATCGTCAAGAACGGCAAAACCGATTATGTTTCCGGCTATCACCCCTTGTTTGTTCTTGCCAAATGCGGTGTGCGTTTGTTCCAAAGCCCGTTCTTGCTTGGGTCGTTGGCTTTGTTTTACGGATATGTCGCTGCTCATTTTCAGCGGATTCCCCAAGTTGATGATCCGGCACTCATCCGGTATCTTCGACAGCAACAGCTGGCAAAACTTACAGGACAGGCGACAATCTGGAAGTAGTGACAAAAGTCAGGGACCAGCAGATATGCGATTTTTTCAATTTCCATCAGGAACCAAAGGATAGACGGGATGCCAAAAAGACTTTTCAACTTGACCGTGAGTCTACTTTTGAGTTTGTGGGATTGGATACACGATCATTTGCTGTTTCTTTTGGGACGAAAGGCACCTGCTCGAGGCGTTGTTCTGGCCTACCATTCGGTTTTGCCGAAAGAACGCGAATTGTTCGCCCAGCAAATGGACAAGCTTCTCCAAAAGGCAACGCCAGTACGTGCGGATGCCGCCCTGTTGCCGACAAATACTGGACGATTTGTTGCCGTAACTTTCGACGACGGCCTGGAAAGCATCTTGGAAAACGCCTTGCCGGAACTTCGCAAACGATCCATTCCCGCAACCCTGTTCATCGTTACGGATATGCTCGGACGAGGGCGTGACTGGGAACATCTCGGAGGCGAAGACACTCGAGCGGAAATGGTTATGACTCGAGAGCAGCTCTGTGCGTTACCGTTGGACTTGATCGACATTGGCTCTCATTCTATGAGCCATCCATTGTTGCCCAAAGTAAGCCCAGAGAAGATGCGCGAGGAAATGCTTGGTTCAAAACTGAAACTCGAACAAATGTTGAATCGGAAAGTAAAGCTATTCAGTTTTCCTTACGGCGGCTTCAATCAAGCAGTAATTGATGAATGCAAAAGTGCTGGCTACGAAAGGGCCTTTACTGCTCTGCCCGTCTTTGCGTATTCGACACCGGGAGAGTTCGAAACGGGTCGTGTTAGCACTCACCCTACAGATTGGCCACTCGAATACCGCATGAAGCTCTTGGGCGCTTACCGTTGGCTTCCCCATGCTTTTCAAATGAAAAAACGCATCAAGTCTCTTCTCAAAGGAAAAAATTTTGATGCAAGGAACGCGTCGAAAAGACAAGAGAGAGCCGCATGATTGTCACGGAGAATCAAAGCAGAATCATCGAAGTGCTTTTGGAAGTTTTCAAAGAGAAGAGTCTTCCTGCTCCCCAATTGAGTGCAGAGACAGTTTTGGATCAATTGGGCTTGGAATCGCTGGACTTCGCCCAGGCCGTTATCAGAATGGAAGAAATCACAGGCAAGGATCCATTCGCCTCGGGTGCGGAATACGAAATCAAGACCCTCCGCGATTTTGCGGCTACTTACGATTAGTTTCGACGCCCCATGCTCAGTGACCTCGTTTTTGATGCGACAATTCCCGCCGAACAGCGGGCCATTGTTACACCCGATGATTCACTTACATGGCTGCAGCTGCGTATTCGTGCTCAAGAAATGTTCGGCAGTTTGCAAGGAGTAAGGCGGAGACGTATTGGACTTACTTTTCGCCCTGAGGGAGATAGCTATGCCGCCCTCGCCGCCTTACACCGACTTGAATCAGATGTATTCGTGATCGACGCATCCCTGCCAAATGATGAAGCGCGGCAGCTGGCGAAGGGCCTCCGGTTGGGGGCGTTACTTACAAAATCCAGCGATGGTTCCTTTACTCGATATGAAGTACAGACTTTGGGGGATGAAGCCGCTTGGAGTGGTCATGCCAGTATAGTGATCTTAACCTCGGGAAGTACTGGAAGGCCGAAAGCAGCTCAGCATTCGTGGGAAGGTATTGCTCGGCCAATTCGAAAAGGAGCGCTCGAACAATCGCCGGTATGGCTTCTCTCCTATAGGCCTCAGTTGTACGCTGGCCTTCAGGTCATGCTCCAGTGTTTCAGTGATCGGGGAACCCTAGTCATTCCCGGACCAAATATGGATCCGCGAGCCTGTGCGAATTTTATGGCAAATCAAGGTGTGGAGTATGTTTCGGCAACGCCCTCGTACTGGCGCCGCTTATTAATGTTCGCTCCAAGAGAAGCGCTGCGCGCAATTCCAATAAAGCAAATCACGATCGGCGGAGAAGTCGTGGATCAACCTCTTCTGGAACAACTGAAGAGGATCTATCCAACCGCGCGATTGGTTCATATCTATGCGACGACGGAGTTGGGACGATGCTTTGCGGTCGTGGACGGCTTGGCGGGATTTCCCACTAGTTACTTGAATAATGTTCTGCAAGATGGGACTGAATTGAAGGTTTGCGACGGAGAGTTGTTCGTAAAATCCAAGAATTCCATGCAAAAGTACGATCCTCTGTCTTCACAACAATCTTCTGATGCGGAATGGTTTGCGACCGCAGATCTTGTAACCATAGTGAAAGATCGAGTTTATTTCGCCGGACGCAAATCCGAAATGATTAATGTCGCCGGAACAAAGGTATATCCTGCGGAGGTCGAGCGCGTTATTCGAACGGTACCTGGGGTATTTGATGTTCGAGTCTTCGGCAAAACCTCGTCGATTGCAGGCGAACTTGTTGCATGTGAAATCGTTCCAGAAAAAGGGACTGATCCTATTGTCCTGAAGGAGTCTGTATCAAGAACGTGCCGTTCGGAGCTTGCTTCGAGTCATCAACCCCGCTCGGTCAAGTTTGTTGAAAAATTCGAACTGTCTGCAGCCGGCAAGACAGTCAGGACAAAAATCTAGTGTCAGTTCCCGAGAAAGCGAAGAAGCGTCACGTAATCATTACTGGCGGAAGCCGTGGGCTTGGCAAAGCGCTCGTCGAAGGTCTTCTTCATGCTGGTTATGCGGTCAGCACGTTCAGCCGATCCGCCACGGCATTCACAGAATCTCTGGTGTCGAATGAAAGCTTCTTTTTTCAGATCGCTGACCTCGCCGAGCCTGCTTCTTGCTCCGCCTTTCTTAAATCAGCCGAAAGCACTTTCGGTTTCCCATACGCTTTGATCAATTGCGCGGCAATAGCTGTGGAGAACCTTTTGGCGACTTTGCCGGATGCTACCCTTCAAAAGCTTCTAGCGGTCAATGGGGAAGGAACCATCCGATTCACAAAAATGGTGATTCGGAGATTTATGCTGGCAAAATCGGGCGGTGCGATTCTGAATGTCTCTTCCATTAGTTCCATGCGAGGCTTTCGCGGGTTGGCAGCGTATGCCTTTACCAAAGGAGGACTAGACGCGTTCACGAGAGCTCTAGCAAGGGAGTTGGGGGCACAAGGAATACGGGTCAACTCAATCGCTCCTGGTTACTATGCGACCGAAATGAGTCGGAGTTTGACTGAGGAGCAAAAGTCTCAAATTTTGCGCCGTACGCCCCTGGGCAGGCTTGGCTCACCGGCTGATGTTGTGGGGCCTGCTCTTTTTCTCATATCCGACCAAGCGAACTTCGTTACGGGTCAGGTGCTTGTTGTGGACGGTGGCAGCTCCATTTAGTTTCTCGCACAAGTTTTCATTTTCTGTTTTCTTATTCAATGAGGATTAGATCACTCATATGCCGGGAATTCGTCCGTTTGTCAAAAATGATATTCCTCAAGTCGCCGAACTAGTCTCCAAAGTCCTGCACGAACGGCAGGGTCCGGCTCCTCAGACTTTGCAGGCTCATCTCGACGAGTTGTTCCTTCAGAATCCATGGATCGATCCAGGCATTCCTTCTTACGTTTTCGAAGATTCACAGAGCAAACTCTTGGGTTTCTTTGGCGTCGTTCCGCGTCAAATGTCACTGAGGGGTAAAAAAATCAGGTTAGCCTTTGGGAGCAATTTTGTTCTGGACCCTGGCAGCCGGGCGACCATGGCTGCGTTGCAATTAGTAAAAGCTTTCCTGAAAGGCCCCCAAGACGTTTCAATTACAGATTCCGCCAATGAGAGTAGCCGTCAGCTCCTTCGTAGCCTTGGCTTCAGAGTTTCGCCCATTTACAGTCTGCGATGGGGGCGCCCGTTGAAACCTTCTCAATACGCGCTTGCTGGAGCGTCAAAGTTGAAAAAGAGCCGTTCGATCTCGGCGTTCGCCACGGCGGTCAGGCCATTTTGTGCCATCGTTGATTCCGTTGCCACGAAGTTGTCCCTTAGCCCCTTCAAGCAACTTGAGCCCAAGACTGTGGGAGAAGAGATTGATGTTAATGGCTTACTGCGATGCTTAGAGAGTATCCCAAGCAAGACTTGGCTTCTGCCAGAATACAATGAGGCTTCTCTGCGATGGATTTTCTCCTTTATTCGGGCTAGAGGTGCATATGGAAAGCTCCGCGCAATTGCCGTCAAGAACGAAGAAAGCAAGCTTGTCGGTTGGTATGTGTACGGGATGGCAGATGGGAGAATGGGTGAGGTTCTTCAAATTGGTTCCGACAGCCTGTCTGTGGGAAAGGTTCTAAACTATCTTTTCCACGATGCGTGGAAATGTGGTCTCATTGGCCTTCACGGGCGATTCGAACCTCAATTCATGGAAGAGTTGACGCGTCGATCCTGCTTTTTCATGCGACAAGGTAGTTGGACACTGGTTCATTCTAATAACCCAGAGTATATAGAACCATTGCTGACTGGCAACGCCTTCTTCTCGCGCTTGGAAGGCGAAGGTGTGCTGCGTTTTGGTCAGAATTCAACCGAGCCTGGATGAATTCCGTCGAAGCAATCTCTAATTTTTGAACTATGCCCGAGCCGACTATCGACCTTTCAATTGTTACAGTCAACTGGAACTCAGTTGACTATCTCCGGGAATGTTTCTCGAGCATTTATAGGTTCACACAGGGCCTCACTTTTGAAATCATCGTGGTAGACAATGCCTCTCCGACTCGAGATGTCGATGACCTAGGAGTCCAATTCCCGGAGACAAGAATCATAAAAAGCGACACGAACCTCGGTTTTGCCGGAGCCAATAATCTCGGTTTCAAACACTCCGTGGGGACCCATGTTCTGTTCTTGAATCCAGATACTGTCCTTCAGTCACCGGCAATTAATCAAATGGTGGACCACATTCGGTCGTTGCCAAACGCCGGCATCCTCGGTTGCAAACTACTGAATACGGACCTTTCTGTGCAGCTCAGTTCCATACAGAAATTCCCAAAGATCCTTAATCAAGTGCTCGATATCGAATTCCTGCAGCTGCGGTGGCCCGGATGTCCGCTTTGGGACATATCTCCTCTTATGTCTGATAGCCAACACCCGGTTGAAGTCGACATGATATCGGGTGCTTGCATGCTGATGAGGCGAGAGGTCTTTGCTGCAGTCAACATGTTTAGTGAAGACTACTTCATGTACGCCGAAGATATCGATCTGAACTACAAAGTGAAAAAAGCAGGCTACACGAATTACTATGTCGGTGACACAAGAATAGTGCATCATGGCGGAGGTAGCAGTTCCCGCCAAAAGGTGAATCAATACAAGACGATCATGAAGTATCGAGCGATGCGGCTTTACTATCGCAAGAATCGAGGCAGCTCCTATGAGGTGTTGTACCGTGCCGCTCTTGGCGCCTCTGCAGCGGGCAGATTGCTTTTTCTGGGATTAATGTACCTGTTCGGCAACGTCGCGTGGAAGCGAAGTACCGTGAGCATGGCCGCAGAAAAGTGGAAGATTATCCTTAAATGGGCGCTTGGCCGCTACGAATCGCCCATAAACAACTGACTAGAAGAGTGAGGGCCCCGTGTGTGGCATTTGCGGAAAACTGATATTTGACCCTGCTGGCAGAGTGTCCCCTGTCCTGCTGAAAAAAATGGCGGACACTATAGAACATAGAGGTCCGGATGATGAAGGATTTTTCGTAAGGGGTCAGATTGGTTTCGGCTTTCGCCGCCTTTCCATTATTGATTTGTCCACAGGTCATCAGCCCATATCGAACGAAGACGATTCCGTTTGGATCGTCTTTAATGGCGAAATCTACAACTACAAGGAGTTACGCGAATTTCTGTTGGCCAAGGGCCATCAGTTCAAAACCAAGACGGACACTGAGGTTATTCTCCACCTCTACGAAGAAATGGGGCATGAATGCCTTGGCAAATTGAGAGGCATGTTTGCTTTTGCCATATGGGACGAACGGGACAAGAGCTTGTTTCTGGCTCGCGATCGCGTCGGCATAAAACCGCTCTACTATTCTTTGTCCGCAAAGGGCCTAGTTTTTGGTTCTGAAATCAAGGCTATCCTTGCCGATTCCGAAGTTAGCAACGAAGTGTATCCAGAAGTAATTGACCGCTTCCTAAGCTACTACTATCTGCCAGGAGAAGAAACTCTTTTCAAGACTGTACGCAAGCTTTCACCTGGATCTTATTTGGTGGTCAAAGATGGAAAGGCAACTACGCATAGTTATTGGGATCTTTCCTTCGCACCGGTTGAGCAGAGCCTCAAGCAGGCGGAAGACCATCTGATACAGCTTTTTGAAGAAACTGTTCAGGCTCACATGATCAGCGACGTCCCGGTAGGTTTTCTTCTAAGCGGCGGTGTTGATTCCACAGCGATGTTGGGCTTTGCCGTAGGAAAAACGGAATGGCCTTTGAGCAGTTATACGCTGGGGTTCGATTCCCCTGGAATTACTGATGAGCGTCCATTCGCTGCTCTCGCTGCGAAACGATATGGCTCGGCCCATCATGAACTTACGATCACGGCCGAGCAGTTTGCGGAATTCCTTCCAAAGTATTCATGGCACATGGAAGAGCCTGTCTGCGAGCCAACTGCTGTTGCTTTGTACTACGTTTCACGGCTGGCAAGAAATTTTGTAAAGGTTCTGATTTCTGGTGAAGGCGGCGACGAGGCCTTTGCGGGATACCCGAACTACAGAAACATGTTGTGGTTGGAGCGCTTAAAGTCTGTGTTTAACCCTTTGAACAGCGTGGCTTCCTCTGGCCTTCACTTTCTTCATCGATCACTTAACGTTTCCCGTTTTGGCAAATACGCCCCACTAATGGACACTCCGTTCGACAGTTACTACTACAGTCGCATCTCGAATCCATCCGTATACTTCAATAGATGCCCTGAACAACTTTATACCAAGGAATTTTTGGCGAGCGCGAACAAGAGCTTCTCAATGAGCGTCACGAAAAAATTCCTTGATTCACAGAGAGGTACCGGTCTGGTTAACAAGATGTTATACGTGGACACCAAGACGGCGTTGCCCGACGATCTGTTGCTCAAAGCTGACAAAATGACAATGGCGACCTCAGTTGAATTGCGGGTTCCTTTGCTAGACCATAAAATCCTGGAGTTCGCCGCGACGCTGCCGGAGAATTTTAAGGTTCGTGGAGTTACGACGAAATACATCGCCAAAAGGGCGCTTAGAAAAAGGGTTCCGCAGGAAATTCTCGACCGCAAAAAGGTGGGCTTTCCCGTTCCATACGCTCAATGGTTGCGATCAGATCTCAAGAGTTGGGTGGAGGAGATTCTTTATGACCGCAAAACCACTCAGCGAGGCTATTTTACTCGCTCCGGCGTGGAATCTTTGGTGAACAGGAATTCCGAAAACGGGCAATACTCCAAGGAAGTCCTCTCGCTCGTGGCTTTGGAACTTTGGCACCGCTCCTTTGTCGATCAAAGGCAATTGACTGCTGTTTCCTGAATACATTTCGAACCGTTAAGGCCCAATGACAATAGGAAAAAGTGATTCTATGGCCTTCGAAGGATGCACGCGCGTCTTGTATAGTTTCCCACACAAGATCGGCGCGACGAGAATTTGCCACACGGCTTATCAGCTTGTGAAAAACGTGTCAGCCGCGGGAGCAGATGTCTTGCTTTTTCCGGGTGCAGTTCAACAGCGGCTTCCCGCAAATGTCAGAACGATTCCTACCTTGGCGAAATGGAAACTCCGCCTTCCTTATAGGGTTCTAGGAACGGTGAAGTCACTGCAATTGCATGATTACATTGTCTCGCGCCGCTTGGAAAAGCTGGCTGGTCAAGTGGACGTGGTACATACATGGCCAGTCGGCGCCTTGCGTACTCTCCGGACTGCAGCCCGACTTGGAATCACGACGGTATTGGAGAGACCAAACGCATACACGCGATTTGCATACGAAGTCGTGGCCAAGGAGTGCGCACGGCTTGGCGTGGTCATGCCTGCAAATCACGAACACGCTTTCCATGCCGACATTCTTCAAATTGAAGAAGCCGAATATGCTACTGCGGACTTTCTGTTGTGTCCTTCGGATTTTGTATTACAGACATTTCTCGAGGCAGGTTTTCCCCGACAGAAGCTCTTGCGTCACCAATATGGTTTTGACCATGAGCTCTTTGCGCCGGGACCAAAAAAGGACGACGATGATTTGAGCTTGAGAATGCTTTTCGTGGGTGGGGTGGCACCGCGGAAAGGGCTCCACTATGCGCTCGAAGCTTGGTTGATGTCGCCAGCCTGTAAGAATGGCGTATTCTCCGTTGCCGGGGCTTTCATTCCGGGCTATGCGGAAAAAATGAAGGACATGCTTTCACATCCAAGTGTACGGATTCTCGGGCACCGTACCGATGTTGCGCAATTGATGCGCGCTCATGATGTATTTGTGCTGCCGAGCATTGAGGAAGGCAGCGCCCTCGTAACCTCCGAGGCAAGGGGAAGTGGATGCGTTTTGCTTGTATCTGAGGCTACTGGTGCAGTTTGCAAACACATGGAGAATGCGCTAGTTCATAAGGTCGGCGACGTGGTTGCCCTTTCACGCCACATTACGGATCTTTTCGAGAATAGGGCCCTGCTGAATCGTCTCCGTGCAACATCGATCGAGACTATCCACGAAGCCACCTGGTCGGCCGCGGGGCATCGGCTCTTGCGCGCCTACCAGGAGGCGCTAACCCGAAAGATGGACGTCGCACAATCTCACGCGTCTCGTTAATGAGATTGTGAAATTATCCGTCCCCCAGTTTAGTAATACGGAAGTTACTGGATTTACTAACCATTTATCTTCTCTAGACCATCCGAGTGCCAATATACCGAATTAATCCGCTTTGTGATGACAGATGGAACCAGTTTGTCAATGGACACTCTCGTGGAAGCGTGTTCCATACCGCCGAATGGCTCAGCTTATTGCGTGATACGTACAACTATGAGCCTGTTGCGTATACTGCTCAGCCTGGAAACAGTCCCTTAGCTGAGGCTCTGGTTTTCTGTGGAGTTCATAGCTGGATTACCGGTGCAAGGCTTGTCTCGTTGCCTTTTTCTGATCATTGTGAACCGCTGGTGGATGGTCCCGAGGGGCTATCGAAACTCTTTTCCGCGCCATTTGATGAATACAAGCAAGGCAAATGGAGGTATTTGGAGCTCAGGCCGCTGGCGACGGCAAATGCTCTGGGACTGGAAAGAATTCCGGAGGAATACTTGCTTCATGTACTTGATCTGCGTCCCAGCCTCGATGAACTGTACCGCAGTCTGCACGTTGATTCGATCCGACGGAAAATCCAGAGAGGAGAACGCGAAGGTTTAACGATCGAATCGGGAAATTCGTCCGAATTGCTGACCGAATTCTATAGGCTCCATCTCGCTACCCGTCGTAGACAGCAACTGCCTCCTCATCCTTTTCGTTGGTTTCGCAATCTACTACGTACGATGGGCCATAAGGCAACCATTCGTATCGCAAAGCGCAAAGCGGTTGCCATAGCTGCGGTATTAACCCTATCTCATAACAAATGCTTGACTTACAAGTATGGATGCTCGGATTCGCGGTTCCACAATCTCGGGGGGATGCCATTCGTCTTCTGGGATATGATTCGTCACGCAAAATCAGTTGGAATGGAGCAACTCGACCTTGGACGCTCCGCAATACACAACTCGGGGTTGGTAACGTTTAAGGATAGGTGGGGGACCAGTAAATATCCACTCATTTACGGACGCTACCCGGCAAAAAAGTATGCGGACAATCCAAACAGTGTTCATATGAGAATTGCGAAGTATTTTATCTCCAAATCTCCGGATAGGATTTTGAAAGTGGCAGGAAATTGGCTATATCCGCACATAGGCTAGCGCTGGTGCGGCTTTCGGGCACAGTCGAATCTGCGCAGGAGTTCCGAAGTGGTCTTTTCAACATTGCGCCAAATTGAGACGCGGGAATTAGGCTCGTCGAAGCACTAGGCCAAGGCGAATCAACTTATGCTGGTAGCTCGTGAACGAGATCTGAATCGTAGTCCACATCGGGAAATTGCGGGCAACGAATGTGTTGAGCGCAAACCATTGCGCGTATGTATGGTCTCGTATTCTTTCTACGAACTCGATAATCGCGTAATGCGTTATGCGGAAGCATTGGTACAACGTGGAGATCGGGTTGAAGTGCTTGCCCTTCGTCACAACAATTTCGCGAAACAGGAAACTCTTAATGGAGTTCATGTTCATCGTTTGCAGGATCGAGAACTTAATGAGAAGGGCCTATCCTCGTTTCTAGGACGAATTCTCAGTTTCCTTTCTCGCGCAATGATCGAAGTTTCACGCAATCATTTGCGTGAAAAATATGATCTGATCCATGTGCATTCCGTTCCAGATTTCATGGTTTTTGCTGCTTGGCTTCCTCGGCTTCTAGGTACTCCGGTAATTCTTGATATTCATGATATCCTCCCGGAATTTTATAGCAGCAAGTTCGGTGCAAAAAAGGATTCGGCTGTGTTCCGGACACTGCAATTCCTGGAAAAGATCTCTGCCACCTTTTCAAGCCATGTCATTGTGGCAAACCATATTTGGCAGCAACGACTCCTCAGCCGTTCGATCAAGAGGGGGAAATGCACTGTCCTAATCAACACTCCGGATCGCGCGATCTTCAAGCGCAGCGAGATGCCGAAAAAAAATAGCGGTAAATTCGTGCTTCTCTACCCGGGCACCTTGAATTGGCATCAGGGCGTTGATCTCGCCATTCGTGCATTCGCGAGAATATCTCAGCTGGTGCCTCACGCAGATTTCCGGATTTATGGCGAAGGTCGCACCAAAGCAGAATTGCTGGCTTTGGTAAAAGAATTGAATCTTGAGAACCGGATCACGGTTCGGGGTTCTATCCCGCTTCGCGATGTCGCTCTCCTCATGGAACAGTCCGATCTAGGGGTGGTCCCCAAGCGCAAAGACGGCTTTGGCAATGAAGCTTTCAGCACAAAAATCATGGAATTCATGGCCATGGGCGTTCCCGTTATTGTACCGGACACAGACGTTGATCGATACTACTTCGATGATTCGATTGTAAGATTCTTTCGCGGTGGAGACGAAGAAGACTTAAGCAATGCGATGCTCGATATGATCAGCGATCCCGCGCGCAGGAAAACACAAGCGCAAAATGCGACGGCATTTATTGAGCAAAATGATTGGGATTCAAGAAAAAAGCAGTACTTTGAGCTGGTCGACAGTTTGTTGCCGAAGCGAACAACCGCCGCAACTTCTTGACGTTGCTTCTCACAAAAAGATTTATCATTCCTTTTCAGTCGCTTCACGGTGGTCAGCCCGATCGCGGAGAATTGGACTGGTTCGCCAAGATTGATCGATCGTTCCAGGCGTGTTTTTGGAAAGCCGATCCTCGGCATTCCAAAACTCAATGACATTTGTGTGTGGTTGAATAAGACTTAAGTATTCCGGAGCACCTCTATGCGCGAATGGATATCCAATGATGAAACGTGATGTCGCAATTCTGGATGCGGGACCGTGTCGCGAAAGCAATCACGAGCGCATACGAGCGAAAGGCCCTTTAGCCTAATGTCGGAAAAACAGATGCCTGATCGACAGAGTCAATCAAAAGCACTCAAGGAGGGAAAGGTGGGTGCCGTGATTTTGGGTGGAGATTTTCACGGTCTCGCCATAGCTCGCAGCCTTGGTCGCCATGGGATACCCACTTGCATTGTTGATGATGAGTATTCCATCGCCCGTTTTTCTCGATACACAACACGGCACATAAGTGTTCCCACCCTTCGCAAAGAGCGAGAAACCATCGATTCTCTCATTGATGTCGCTAAGAGGTTGAATCTGAAAGGCTGGGTCCTTTATCCCACACGCGATGAGCTTGTCGCTGCGTTTTCGCGCCACCGCGCGGAACTCACTGAATGGTTCCGCGTTCCAACGCCAGATTGGGAAACGGTAAAGTGGGCCTGGAATAAATGGAACACCTATCAGTTGGCCGAAAAACTCGGGCTTCCTACTCCAAAAACATGGTGCCCTCGAACGCCCGATGACCTCGAAAAACTCGATGTCGAGTTCCCTGTCGGAGTAAAACCCGCCGTTAAGGAGGATTTTTTCTACGCAACGAAAGCCAAGGCGTGGCGCGCCAGTAATCGCGAGGAGCTCCGCAAATTTTTTCGGCAAGCGACGCTTCATTCCGGTCCAAATGAAGTCCTAATCCAAGAAATCATCCCCGGTGATGGTGCTTGCCAATTTTCATCTTGTGTCTTCTACAAGAATGGCAAAGCCCTAGGGAGTATGGAAGCCCAGCGTTGGCGCCAGCATCCGCCGGAGTTTGGCCGGGCGGCAACCTACGTACAGTCAATTGATCGCAAAGAACTCGAAACAATGTCGATGAGATTTCTTGAGGCAATCAATTACTACGGATTGGCCGAAATCGAGTACAAACAGGATCCCCGAGACGGGAAATTGAAACTTCTTGACGTTAACGTCAGGACATGGGGTTTTCATGCGCTGGGTGGGCCCGCAGGAGTAGATTTTTCCTATATGCTATTTGCCGATCAAATCGGCGAAAATGTTCCAGAAAAGAGGGGTCGCGCAGGGTTAGGCTGGATGCGCATGGTAACGGACCTTCCGTGCAGTATTTTAGGCCTAACGGGGGGACACCTCAAATGGAAGAATTATTCTGAGTCGCTAAAGAACGTGGCGATTGAATCAGTCTTCAGCAGTGACGACGTGCTGCCAACACTCGCTGAAATTGCAATGCTTCCTTACCTGGCAATCAAGAGGGGCTATTAGTCTCCGGTCTCCTGCGATTCGACCTTTGCAAGCTGCGGAATTCTAGGAGGATCCCATGAAGGGCGTCGTGCTAGCTGGGGGTAAAGGGTCGCGTCTTTATCCGCTTACTCGAGTCACCAACAAACACTTACTTCCTGTGTACGATCGACCTATGATTCACTATCCTATCCAGACTCTGGTGGACGCCGGAATTCGCGATGTCATCGTCGTTACAGGAGGACAGAACTCTGGAGACTTTCTCCGGCTGCTTTCAAACGGTCGCGATTTTGATCTGCATCGCATTCACTACACTTATCAGGAGGGGGAGGGAGGAATCGCCGACGCACTTCGCCTTGCGGAGCCCTTTGTCGAGGGTGAGAAAATTTGCGTCATATTGGGAGACAATCTCATTGAGAACAACATCATCGGTTCAAAGGAGGTGTTCGAAAAACAAGATAGCGGAGCCCACATTATCTTAAAGGATGTCCCCGATCCCGAACGTTTTGGTTGCCCCGAAATCGCTAATGGAAAAATCCTAGGCATTGAAGAAAAACCCAAGAAACCTAAATCCAGTTATGCGGTTACCGGGATCTATTTTTACGACGCGACTGTGTTTGAGAAGATTGGCAAGACTAAGCCGAGTTGGCGTAACGAACTTGAAATCACTGACGTAAACAACATGTACCTTCAGGAAGGTGGCCTCACACACAGTACTTTGGACGGCTGGTGGACAGATGCAGGTACATTCGAGTCTCTTCTGAGAGCTACAAATCTGGTTGCGGAATCCGGGGCGAATAAGATTCCCGGACGCGGCGCTCCACCCCGTCCCGTCAAGAAGGAAGATTAGTGGATTGGTCACACCATAAACGCCTACACAATCGAAGGAGAACAAAGTGAAGCTGCTCGTCACTGGTGGAGCAGGTTTTATCGGGTCGAATTTCATTCGTCTTATGTTGACATCCCGTCGCGACGTAGAGGTCATCAACTTCGACAAACTGACCTACGCTGGCAATCCCGAGAGTCTCGCCGACCTCGCCAATGATCCGAGGCATTCGCTCGTTCGTGGCGATATTTCTGACCGTGAAGCCGTGGACGGCGTATTTTCACAAGGATGCGACGCCGTTGTGAATTTTGCCGCGGAAACTCACGTGGACCGCAGTATTGAGGACGCTTCTCCCTTTGTCAGAACCAACGTAATGGGAACGCAATGTCTCCTAGAGGCGGCCAAGCGCCACCGATTACCGCGTTTTGTGCATATCAGCACCGACGAAGTTTACGGTAGTGCACCAGCGGGCGCGAGCTTTACCGAAGAAACAGTTCTGGATCCTCGAAGTCCATATGCAGCGAGCAAAGCGTCTGCGGACCATTTCGTAGCCGCTTACTCCAATACGTTTGGCGTTCAGACGGTGGTCCTCCGTTGTACGAACAACTTCGGCCCCTTCCAGTTTCCCGAAAAACTGATCCCCTTGATTATCGCAAACGCTAGTGAAAATAAGCCTTTGCCTATTTACGGTGACGGCATGCAAGAGCGTGATTGGCTCTTTGTGGAAGACTATTGCCGGGCAATCAGTTTGGCTGTGGACAAGGCTGCTCCGGGCTCAATTTACAACGTTTCAGCCGGGTACCCTCAGTCCAATTTGAAAATCGTGAAATCGATTCTTCAATACCTCGGTAAGCCGGATTCCTTGATTCAATATGTAAAGGATCGCCCAGGGCATGATCGGCGCTATGCACTGGACAGTTCAAAGATCCAGAAACAGCTGGGGTGGGCACCCCAAGTCCCTTTCGAAGAAGGACTCCGCAGAACCATTGACTGGTACCAGAACAATACTGAATGGCTGCAAAATGCCCGTTCCGGTGAGTATCTCAAATACTATGAACGGCACTATGATCGCCGGGCCGAGACGTTCCGCGCCTAGGCGATGCTGAAGGATTAACGTCTCTTGACGATTCCAAACAAAATATCAGCTCGACCGCAGATGATGCTTTGGATTTGGTTCGCCTTTACCGCCCTACTCTTTATTAAGCCTGTTACCAAGCTTGTCCGACTTTCTCTCTCGAGCGACGAGGCTTCGTACCTTTTAGTAATCCCATTCCTTGCTGCGTGGCTTGTCTATCTCGAACGCAGGAAGATTCTCCGCGTTACGGAGAGAGATTTCCAGTTGGCCAGCCTTTTTCTCCTATTCTCGCTTCCGTTCTTGCTTGCTGGATTTTTTCTCTCGTTAGACTATCGTCTAAGTGCTTTCATTGCGTCCTTGGTTTTTCTCTGGCTTGCAGGCTTTGCATTTTGTTTCGGCAGGGAATCAATGCGGTCGGGTACATTTGCTTGTGGGCTGTTGTTCCTCACGGTCCCGATTCCTTCGCCTTTGCTCAATCGAGCGATTCATGCTTTGCAGGCGGGCTCAGCAGAAGTAACAGAGGTTCTGTTTGACCTCGCGGGGATTCCTACGTTGCGCGAGGGCTTCATCTTTCATCTGAGCCGAATCAACATTGAAGTGGCCCGCGAATGTAGCGGGATCCGTTCCAGCGTCGCTCTCTTTATCATCACTCTGTTGATTTCGCATTTTCGTTTGCGTTCGTGGTGGGCAAAAGGGGTTTTCCTGATCGTGGGTTTGCTGATGACTATCTTGAAAAATGGCATTAGGATAGTCACGTTAACTATTCTGGCTTTGCGAGTTGACCCGAGTTTCCTCTACGGCCGCCTTCACCACGAGGGCGGTGTTGTTTTCTTCCTTATCGGTCTACTCCTCCTCGTACCTTGTTTGTGGATCTTGGAGAAGACCGAGAGTCGCATATCCAACAGCGCGTCCTTTGCGGACGGACAGCAAGCGTAGTTTGGGGAAATGGCCAAATGAGTCAAGAATACGGAATTTCTCTAATCATTTTTAGCGCCGTAATAATAGTAGTAGCTGCCCGAATCGCTTGTCCCCACCTGATTTAGCACCACGCCCAACAGATTTTTTTCACGAAATTCCGCGGCAGCTTTGTCTGCCAGCTGAAAGTCTGTCTCTCCTGCCCTTACAACAAAAAGGACACCATCGCAATAAGTGGCAATAATACTCGCATCATGAACGGGGAGCGCCGGTGGCGAATCCAGAATCACCCAATCGAACATCTTCGTCAATCGTCCTACCAACAAACCCATCCGCTCATTCAACAGTAGTTCACTTGGCTCGTCTACGTCGCTGCCGGCAGGAATCAGAAATAGGTTCGGATCTTTCCCGCGCTGAATTACGGCACATTCGTCCGCTCTCCCGCGTAGATAGTCTACTAGCCCGGGGCCCTTAGGGGCGCCTAATACCCGATGGAGACGGGGGGCTCTTAGATCTGCGTCAATCAAAATCACGCGCCGTTCCATTTGGCGCGCGATTGAATGGGCAAGATTTGTCACAACAAAGGTTTTCCCTTCTGCCGGTACACTGCTTGTTACAACCATGCTTTTCAGTAAGCGAGTCTCCGCAATCTGATACAAGCGCGATCTAAGCGTCCGAAACCGTTCTGCCCCCAGTCGCCCTTCTCCTGATTGCGCAAACAGGTTCGCTTGTGCTGTGAAGTTCCATTCGGTTTGCGTACATCGCTGTGCGAGAACATCAAAATCAGGATTTGCAGTCGCCGTAATTCCGGAGCCCGAGAGAATAGCTTGGCGGTCTAATAACTCTCCTGTTGCCACCGATGCAGAGTGTCCCGCAGTCGATTCTAGAATGTCAGTTTCGCTACCGCCGATGGTGCGCCCTGATCGTTCTTGTGCGGCTTTCTTTAGAGCATCGTGTATGCGGCTCATTTTCTCCTCAATTTCAACTCGAGTGCCATTCCGGCCGAAACTATATGCGTCCTTCTGCCGTTTTTGATCCAGGGAGTGTGCCCGTTGGGCTAGAAGACGAATTACGAGCGGTTAGTTCCGTCGATGGGATCATAGCGAGCACAGGCAACTTCAAGGAAACCTCAACGTCTCTTTCGGTGTACATCGCTTTGTCGCTCGCTGCTATCAGATAAAGAATGCCCAAACCCAATGCAAACCCTGCCCCAGAGCCACCGCCGGCGAAATAGAACTTCTTAGGAAACGAAGGACTGGAGGGCAGGCTGGGCGCGTCTTGCACTTTAAAAGTTTCGCCTTGCTGTTGATGCTCCAAATGCGTGGCCATCGCAGCGTTATCGCGCTTCTTCAATAGTTCGTTGTACATCTCAGAGGCAGCCTGGTAACTCCTGCTCAGCTCCTTGAGTTGTTGTTCAACTACGGGGCTCGCCTGCAGGCGTCCCGTAACAGATCGTATCTGATCCTGAATCTGCGATTGCCTTTTCGTGAGGTCACTGACGTTTAGTTCGTCTTGTTTGATCTTTACCCGTAATTGCTGAATAGACGGCGGTTCACGAAGCGTAGCCTGCGAAGTCGCGGACCTAGACTTGTTTGCCGGAGTGGCAGCCATTCTTTTTTTCAAATCCTCGATTTGTGCTTTGGCTTTCACGACGTCCGGATGCTCAGGAGTGTATTTGGTGAGCAGAATTGCAAGCTGGTCTTGAAGATTGGTTAGTTCTTGCTCCTGCGTTTCAGGATTCTTTTCCCCAACTTGGGAGACTTTCCAATTGGCTTCCTGCTGACTAAGCAGGGTTTCATTCAAGGCCTTGTCCTCTTGAGCGCGCGTCATCGCCTGGTTTGTCGCGTCCAGTTGTGTATTCAAGCCATTTAGCAGGCCCAGGTTCGTTTGTTGTTGGTCAGGCAGGACAAAAGGATGTTCGGTCTTGAACTGAGCCAGCCTTTTGTCCTGTTCATCGAGCTTTTGTTTTGCTTCGTCAACTTGCTGCGTCAGGAATCTTGTTGCTTCATCGGATTTCTCAACTCGAATAATTGCGTTCTGCTCCATGAACATCGAGCTGATCTCCTGGCAGATCTGCTGGGCCAGCTGAGGATTGTCAAATGTCACTGCGACATTAAACCCTGGAGGTTCTCGGTTAGCGGATCCGGCTAGCGGTTCTATCAGTTCCACGCTAACGGTTGTCTTAAGTTTATCCACCAAATCTTCCATGTGCGCTTTCGCACGCAATTGCGGATACAAATGGAACTTGTTGATGATCATTTCAAGCCGAGAACGGCTCAAAATCTGGGCTTTCATCGATGCCATCCTCTGGTTCAAATCATCGGTCACCACGGGGCGGATCAAATCCGTCGGAACAGCGGGGCGTTCAATAAGAACGAGCGTCGAGGATGTATATTTTTTTGGTACGATCAACGAGGCAACGAGGCCGACAGCGGCAAAGACAATGGACAAAACGGTCGGAATCCACCAATATCGGCGCAGAAGTCTCTTTATATCCGCGAGTGCAATTTCTCCGTTTCTTACCATCTCTGACTCACTAGTCGCCCTAACACGTGCCCACTGCTTTGAACGGGGCTGTCTAGCAATGTGAATGCAACCCTACTACCACGTTCACGCATACTCCCATCCACAACCTGGTTTCCACGTCTCTTGCAAGATCCCCAATATCAATAACTTACAAGGGATCGCGGCAGTAAGGATTCACGCTCTCCCAGATAATACCGATTCTCGACCGGAATAGGGAAAAAAAATATCCCAATTGTCCTTCGCCTTCCTCTGGTCGGTCCATGCTTAGTTCGTCCACAAGCTAGCAAACCACCCTGCGAAATCTCTGGCAACTGATTGATTTCATAGCCTTTTCATTGGGATCGAAGAAGCAGTTGCCTCTCGTGTCTAAGGGCAGTAAATTGCTTCTCAGCGTCCCTATGAACTCCAGTTCGCTTACTACTAGTTTGCAAATTCTTCGGTTCACACGTCTCACGACTCTGAGCACCGCATTCTTAAGTGCTGTCTTACTCATTTCGGGGTGTAACAAAGACCCGAAGAAATTTATTGCTAACGGCGATCAGAGTTTCGCGGAGGGGAAGTTTCCGGATGCTATGATCTTTTATGGTCGTGCCCTGCAATTGGACCCGCGGCTGCCGGAAGCGCACTACAAACTGGCGCAAACTCACCTGAAAATGAAGAGTTGGAGTTCCGCTTACATAGAACTGCGCCGTGTTGTCGAGCTTCAACCAGACAATTGGCAAGCGCAGCTGGATCTTGGCCATCTCGAGCTTGCTGGTGGGCAAAAGAAGGAAGCGAACGATCGCGCGCAGCTGATTCTCAAGGCCAATCCTGCAAACGTCGATGCGAAGCTCCTGCTTGCAGACTCAGATTCCGCTTTGGGCAACAACTCAATTGCGATCGACGAAGCAAACGAAGCGATAAGAATGGCGCCTGACCGGGCTATGTCCTACGTGAAGCTTGCTCAACTCATGGCGCGTTCTGGGAATCTGGTTGGGGCTGAAGCGAATTTTCTTAAAGCGGAGAGCCTTGATCCTAAGTCCACTCTTGTCTACCTCGCCTTGGGAGCATTGTATTTTGAGCAAAAAAAGTTTGTGGAAGCAGAAAAACAGTTTTCCACAGCTATCTCCGCAGCTCCAGACGATCCATCACCCAGAGCATCGCTCGCCGGCCTCTATTTTTCGCAAAAGCAAACTGAAAAGGCTGAACAGGTCTTGAAGGATGCCAAGAATCAGCTTTCCTCCAATCCAGTTGCCTACCGCATGCTTGGCGATTCTTATCTTGCTCGAGGTCTGACAGATAAAGCCATTGCGGAATTTGGTTCCCTTTCTTCCAATTATCCGAACGACGTCTCCATTCAGAAGAGTTATGTACAACTCTTAATTCTGGTCAATCGTGCGGAGGAAGCCGGGCGATTGAATGACGCTGTATTGAAGAAGGCTCCTCAAGATGCCGAAGCACTTGTCTTGAAGGGCCAATTGTTAATTCGAGAGAAAAAATTCGACGACGCACTGAATGCATTGCAGTCTGCCATTAAAAGCGCGCCAGAAAACGCGGCTGCGCACTATCAGCTTGGTGTCACGCTTGCCGCGAAAGGCAGTTTGCAGCAAGCGGAAGGGGAATGGCGGGAGGCTGTACGGCTTCGCCCCAACTACTTGGAAGCTTGGCTCTCTCTCTCGAAGAGTGCTGTTTTGAAAGCGGATTGGAAAGATTTGGAGGACTTAAGCAATCGCATTAAGAAATATGCGCCAAATGCTCCGGATGGCTACCTTTATCATGCAACCGCGCGGATAAATCAGGGCGATTCACTCGGAGCGGAGGCGGATCTAGTCAACCTTCAACGAATCTCGCCACAAGGCGCTCTCTATTTCGTAAAAATGGGAGAATTGCGCGCGGCACAAAAACGTGGCGCTGAAGCGGAGGGATTCTACCGCCAGGCCTTGCAAAGGGACCCAAGTTCGGTTGAGGCTGTAATTGGTTTGGTCCGGCTAGAGGCCGCCAACAAGAAATTCACAGAGGCCGCCAACCTGGTTGATGAGCAGCTCAAGCACAATCCAAATTCATCGGCCCTTTATTTGATCCTGGCGGAAATTCAGCTCCAGCAAAAACAAAACCAACTTGCCGAAACTTCACTGAATCGCGTGCTGGAACTGGATAAGTCAAATGTCCAAGCTATGATCCGGCTCGCTCAACTGAGCGAAGCCGAGGGCCAGCTTGAAAAAGCGGCGAACTACTATCAACGCTCCATCGATCTTTCCCCTCGCGACATTCTTTTGCTTATCTCTCTCGGAGAACTGCAGGAGCGCATGGACAACTGGCAACAGGCTCAAGCAAGCTATCAAAAAGTGCTGACCATCGTTCCCGAGAACCCCATAGCCTCAAACAATCTCGCTTATCTTCTCCTCGAACACGGCGGGAGTCCCACTGTCGCGCTTACGCTTGCTCAAGCTGCACGCAAGGGCCTGCCCAATGTTCCAAATTCAGCGGATACCTTGGGATGGGCCTACTTCAATAACAGTGCTTACTCTGTCGCTGCGCAACTATTTGAGGAAGCCGTTAAGGCCACACCTAACAATCAGACCTACCGTTTCCATCTGGCTTTGACGTATCAGAAGCTGAATGATGCCGCGCGGGCAAAAACAGAGTTCGAGAAAGTTATCGCCCTCAATCCCAATTCGCCGCTCGCTGATCA
>Ga0126376_10000049_pt1 | contig 45621 bp, 42 predicted proteins | sample PanSoiMetPlot_15_FD_92760 | JGI IMG/M metagenome (GOLD analysis project Ga0126376, IMG submission 92760) | Tropical forest soil microbial communities from Panama - MetaG Plot_15 | ecosystem: Environmental > Terrestrial > Soil > Tropical forest > Bulk soil | place: Panama | collected 2016-02-17 | reverse complement strand
TCATAGTGGACGACCAGTCGGTTGGGCTCAATGAAGAACGCCCAGACAGCGGACGCGGCGATTGAGAGCAAGATGACAAGGACTGCGACGCGGAAGATTCGCCACCATCGGAGTCGACGTTCGCTTCTTTCCCCAACGGGCAATGGCCGAAGAAGGACGGCCACAAACAAGAGAACACCAACGAAGGAGGCGATAGCAATGATGAAGACGCGGCTGATCACGGTTGAGGCGGGAGGTCAGTTCTGCGGGTAGTATTCACGCCAACGGTGATTGACGAGTTTCCTAATGTCGTCACGCACCACAAGTTCGTCCGGCAGCGAAGGCTTCTTGCGCGCATCGATAACGATTGGCGCCTTATAAACCAGATGATGCCTTTGAACTGTCGTCTGCGATGCATGAATATCCGCCGCCGGCTCGAAACGCGTCCACGTCGCCCACAGGAAATCCGGCGACGAACGCGCCACGCGCGCATCGTCGTGCAAAACAATCAACGGCCAATTCGCAAACGCCGGCTCGTTCGCCACACGCGTTGCCAAGCTTTCATCCTGCGCGAACGACTCACCCTGCAACACCAAACAGCCGCCACAAAAAACCTCAGCTCTTACTATCCAACCCGGCAACTCACCTTCGAATCGTCGCGGCAACGTGCGCGCCGGATCGCCTAAACCGAGCATGATCGCCTTGCTGCCTTCGTTCACCTTCCCACTCGTGTAATCGAGCGTATCCATCGACACGTTGGAAAAAACAAACAGATCCGTTTCCGGCCGGAAGCGTTCGAGCACATGCTCCAACAGGCACGGAAAGTCCTTGAGATCCTGCGGCGTGTCAGTGAGTAGCAAGAACTTCGTCAGCGACAACTGACCTTCACCGAGAATGCGAAAACCGGAGACGAGCGCCTCGCGCCCGTAACGCTCGCGCACCACCGCCGCGCACAACGAATGAAATCCAGTCTCACCATACGTCCAAAGATCGCGCACCGACGGCATCACCATCGGAAACAGCGGCGACAGCAGTTTCTGCAAGTAGTCGCCGATGAAAAAGTCTTCCTGCCGCGGCTTGCCGACCACCGTCGCCGGGTAGATCGCGTCGCGCCGGTGAAAGACCGCTTCGACATTGAAGACCGGATAATCGTGACGCAGCGAGTAGTACCCGTAGTGATCGCCGAATGGTCCTTCGGGTCTTCGTTCATGCGGCCGCGCGTAACCAACTAAGGCAAACTCCGCTTCGGCTGCCAAACGGTGTCGCGTCTCACCCAGCGGATTTCGAGTCAGCTTGAGTCTCTCTCCCGCGAGTAACGAAGCAAGCACGAGCTCAGGTACATCTTCGGGTAACGGCGCGATCGCGGCGAGGATGAGCGCCGGTGGTCCACCCAGGAAAACTGTCACCGGCAACGGCTGATCGAGACGCTCAGCCTCGTGATAATGAAACCCGCCGCCCTTCTGGATCTGCCAGTGCAGCCCGGTGGAATGCGAGTCGTAGACCTGCATTCGATAAATGCCGAGGTTGTGTTTTTTAGTCTCGGGATGTTCGGTGTAGACGAGCGGCAGAGTGATGAATGGACCGCCATCTTCCTGCCACGTGGTCAAGACCGGCAGTTGATCAAGACGCGGCGGTCGATCGACAACCTGTGTGACCGGCGCTCGCGAAGTGTTCCTCGTTCCGAGCTTCAACAACTCGAGCGCGACCGAGCGATGATTCCAGAGCTCGGCAGGTTTGGGTGGCAGGATCGACTCGGCAATCTGAACCATGTCGCGCACCAACTTTTCCGGCTTTGGACCAAAAGCGAGATCGATGCGTCGCTCAGTGCCAAACAGGTTGGTAACGACCGCGTAGCGGCTTCCCTTCACGCGTTCAAACAACAACGCTGGTCCACCCTGGCTAATGACACGCCGGTGGACCTCGGCGAGTTCGAGGCATGGATCAACCTCGGCTTTGATGGTGACGATTTCGTTTTCTCTGTTGAGTCGATCGAGAAATGTGCGCAGGCTCGGGTGCATTCGTCGCTTTACGGCTTGTCCGGAGCTTTTTCGACTGTTCGCGGTCGTGCGCGCGCGTCAGGCACGGGCTCGCCGAGACGTTTTTCAATCTCATCGTGCGCGATCTCGGCGGCTTCAGCGACGTACGGCTGGTGTGATTCGCGAAAAGGTTTGATCAGATCGAGTGTCTTAGCATCGCCGATGCGAGCAAGGGCTTTCAGTAAACCGGCATTGATGCGCGGCGCGTTGTTCGTTCGCTTCAAAAACGGGTAAAGCAGGTCAGGACTTTCCAACTCCGATAAATATCCAACAGCCTGCGCCTGGCGTCCGGAATCGAGCTCGTCGACGATGCGATACAAAGCCTCGGCGCGGCCCATGCGGTAGAGCGCCCAATCGAGCGCGAGTCGCACGTCCTTGTTCTTCTCCTGAAGCCGGTAGCCCTCGACGAGTTTGAGTTGATCCGTGGCAGCGAGCCGCGCGAGCGCTTCGGCGCTGCGCTGCCGCACGTGCGCGTCAGGACTGTTTAGTAGCTTCGCAAACGCCTCAGGATTCGAACGCGCGTCTACGCCATCGATCGGCGAAGTTTGCGCCTGCGCTTTCACACTCACAATCAGCAACATCGCAAGTATTAAGTACTTCATATTACCCATCCATGCTTCTTTCCGCGTTAATCCGCGGACGGCTTCTTCTTCCTCAGCAGCGCAGTATTCAAATCCAGTTCACTCACCGGAATCACTTCCACGTTAGGATACTTCTTCTGCAAGTCCGGCAGGAACGCCTTCCCATTTCCGACGATGATAATGTTGCTCGTCTTCGCATCCAACCTCGCACCGGCAAACTTCTGAACATCCGCCGTATTGATAGCCTCTACGTTGTTGATGTAACGATTGATCTCATTGAGATCCATGCCATAAAGCGCGAGCGAACCGACCTGGCCTACAAGACCATTTACTGTCTCGAGATTACGCGAGAAGTTTCCGATCAATACCGCCTTGCGCGGCGTCAACTCAACATCCGCCGGCGGTGCCGAAGACAACCGGCCAATCTCACCCAACAACAAGTCTGCTACCGCGGCGCCCGACTCGTTTTTCGTCTGCGCCGACGCTACGAATGGTCCAACATCGCGACGCGCGTCGAGCGTGCTGCCCGCGCCATAACTCAAACCGCGCTTGATGCGAATCTCCTGGTTGAGACGCCCGGAGTAACCACTGAGCACCGAGTTTGAGACGATGCCACGGAAATAATCGGGATCCTTGCGATCGATACCGGTGCGAGCGAGATAGACCGCGGCCTGTCCCGCGTCAGGCTTATCGATCACAACGATACGTCCGCCCTTAGCGGCACTCTCCATCGCCGCGCTGACCGCCGGCAACGGCGTTGTTGGCTTCTGCCAGTCGCCGAAGTATTTCGTCGCCAGTGCCAGGCCGTCCTTCGCGTTGATGTCGCCACCGATAACGAGAATCGCGTTGTCAGGACGATAGAAACGCGAATGCATCTTCGCAATGTCCGCGGCGCTGATGCGCGCAAGCGACTCGGCTGTGCCGCTGACAGGATGGCCGTAAGGACTGTCGCCAAACACGACTCGCGCCGCGACCATGCGCGCGACTGCTCCGGGATCGCCGAGTGCGAGCGTGAAATTATCAAGATACTGTTGACGCAGCCGTTCGACTTCATCGCTTTTGAAAGTCGGGTGACGTACGACATCCGCCAGGATTTCCATCGCAGGTTGGATCTTCGACGACATCACGTTGACGCTTGCGAACGAAGAGTCCCAACGCGCACTCGAATTCAACGAGCCACCGAGGCTCTCGATCTCCTGCGCAATCTTCGTGGCGTCACGAGTCTGCGTGCCTTTCGTGAGCAGGCTGGCAGTCATGTCAGCGAGTCCGGCCAACTCGGGCGAATCGACCTCGCCGCCATTTTTGATCAGCAGTTGCGCTGAGATCAGCGGCGACTCCGTGCGCTGGACCACGATCACGCGCAGTCCGTTAGGAAGTGTTTGATCGACCGGCGTGGGAAACTTACCGGAACGTGGCGACGCCGGAGGTGGCGGCGTTGCTTGTGGCGTCTGTGCGACACTGGTTTTAAAGCAGAGGATGCAGAGAGTTGCGCAGAGGGCCGCGGAGAAGAATAGCTTACGAATCATCTTACTGGCCCCCCTTCTTTGACGCTTCCGGCAGGTAATACAACACGAGTCGATTCGAATCCGTAAAATATTTTTTCATCACGCGTTGAACGTCCGCCGCCGTGACCGCCTGTAGTCGCGCGAGATCTGTGTTCACTCGAGCAGGATCGCCAAGCAGCACCGCCGCCTCTCCAAGCGCCAGCGCTTTTCCATTACCCGTCTCGCGTTCACGCAATTGATCTGTGATGAGCTGGTTCTTTGCTTTCTCTAACTCCGCCGCGGAGACAGGCGCATCCTGTAGCTTCTTGATCTCTGTAAGCAGCGACTTCTCAGCGTCCTCAACTTTCTTACCTTCGGACAGGATAGCGCCCACGATGAAGAGCCCGGCATCCTCGAGAGTGTTATCGTCAGACTCTATTTCCGCTGCTATCTGCTGGGTGTATACCAGCGCGTTGTACAGTCGCGAAGACTCGCCCGCCGAAAGAATCGCGTTTGCAACGCGCAACGCATCCGCATCCGGATCCGAGCGCTTCGTCGTCAAATATGTCAAGCCAACCGCAGGAAGATCGTTGTGGCCATACTCAGTCAAACGAGTCTCGCTCTTTCGCGGCGGTTCCTTCACGCTGACGCGCGGCAGTGACCGCGACGGTTTTGCGATCGGAGCGAAATACTTGTCAACCCAGCTATCTAGCTGTTTCGAATCGAAATCACCGACCACTATGAGCGTCGCATTGTCGGGCCGGTAATAAGTCGAATGAAAGTCCTGCACATCCTGGAGTGAGGCCGCATCGAGATTTTCGATACTGCCGATTGTCGGACGCTTGTAGGGATGTTCTGCAAACGACTTGGCTTGCAGCAGGTAAAAGAGCATGCCATAAGGCGGCGCGAGCACACTCTGGCGGTATTCTTCCTTTACTACGTCGCGCTCAGACTTGAAATTCGCATCGTCAACATTCAGGCCTGACAGTCGGTCGGCTTCGGCCCAGATGAGCGTCTCGAGATAATTCGATGGCACGACTTCGTAGTAAACGGTCACGTCGTCGTTCGTGAAGGCGTTGTTGAATCCGCCGACGTCTTCGGTGAGCCGGTCCATCATCTCCGATTTCATGTTCTTCGTGCTCTTGAACATGATGTGTTCGAAGAGATGCGCAAAACCACTTCGCTGATTCGGATCGTCCTTCGAACCGACGTGATACCAGACCTGGATCGCAACAGTCGGACTGGAATGATCTTCAACGGTCAGCACGCGCAGCCCGTTTGTGAGCGTGCGATCCGCAAACTTGAGCTGCGGCATCCGGGTTTGTGCCGAGGCGAGCTGAGTAGCCAGCAGCAAACAGGCGCCTAGCAATAAACGAATTGAAAAACGAACCATCAAGTTTTCTCCGTCTTAAGGGGAGTCTGAATTAATCGATATCAAGCGGATTTATGTAAGGCTTGTCTTTATCTTTTTCCGCGCGCTTCATCGCTTCCTGAAACTTCTCTTCGAGGATGCGGTCGCGGTCTTTCATGGAGCTGAGCTCCTGCGCAAAGATCTGTTCGCGCATCTGTTTCTGTTTGTCCAGGCCTTTTACCATCTCATCGAAGGAAGCGAGTGGTTTGACTTTCTCTTCGTGAGTGATAAGGGCGCCTGTTTGCACATCAATCGTTAATGTTGCCTCGCAGCAGGGACAAATGATCGTAAACCTTGAACTGTCTGCCATAAGATCCTCCTTGCCGGAGGTAGTATAGCCACAAAAAGGCACAAAAGGCACAAGGGAAAGACTTAATCCTTCGTGCCTTTTGTGCCTTTTCGTGGTTAGTTTAGTTGGGCTGTTTAAGGAATCACTTTCTTCACGGCCTTCTTTGTCTTACTGGCCGCTTTCTTTGAGACATCGACTGATTTCTCGGTCACTGTCTTTGCGCCTTCAACTGTCTTTTCACCAACGTCCTTACTCTTGTCAACTACTTTTTCTCCGACATCCTTGCTCTTATCGACAGTCTTCTCGCCTACGGCTTGTCCCTTGTCCTTGACGTCCTCAGCCTTGTCTCCGACCTCGCTACCGACCTTTTTACCTTCGGCGACTGTGAATCCTGCGGCGTCGGCAACTTTATCGCCGGTGACTTCGAGCACGTTCTCATTAGTCTTCACTTCGCGTTCTTCGCCCGTGCGCGAAGTTACTCTCGTAGTTTTGGTGCCGTTCTTGTTAGTTGTGACAACAACTCTCGAGACGCGTGAGTTGTCGCGAAAGACTCGCGTTTCGGTCCGGTTACCTTGAGCGTCAACGCTGGTCGTAATCTCTGAGTTATCGGGCGCAGGTGATGTCGTAGCCTGGGCGGTCTGGGCAGTCGTCTCAGCTGCGTTTGCATTCACATTCGCATTCGCGGCTTCGTTCTTCGAACAGCCGATGCCGGCGGCGGCAAGCGACAGTATCGTCAACAAGCAAATCTCTTTGGTCACGCTTCTATCCTCCTAACTGAGCAAAGCTACTTGCAACTGAGCAAGCAACGTGCCAGTTCAATTATTCGCAAAAATTAAAGGCCAATTGATGCTAGCCGTTCAATTACAATACGCCACACTCTGCCACAACGTCGCCGAAACTCCTATAAATTTTTTGTGCTTTTTATGGCTCTTTGTTGCCATTGTTTGTGCTAATCTTTGTGGCCGTTTAGATTGACTTTAGTTCAGAATTCTTTTAGAAGCACACTGCCATTGTTGACTGCAAACCATCACCCCCAAGGAGCCTTCTTTATGCGCAGACTGCTTTTTGTTGCAACAGGCGCTTTTTTTGTGGTCGCTACATTGCTTCCGATGCAACGCTCGTTTGTCGTGCACGCGGTATCAGACGGGGAGCGTCTTGCGATGTACAGCAAACCCGCAGTGGTGCGCATCGTAGACGGAGCCGCAGGACAGATCCTTTTCAGCCCGCCCGGCATTCAGCCCCAGGTTTATAACGTTCAAGCCATCGGCCTTGGCTCGGGATTCTTCATCAGTTCCAACGGCTACATCGCGACGAACGCTCACGTCGTCTCAATGACTCATGACGGCGAAGACAAAGCCAAGCAGGTGCTGTTCTACCAGATGGTGCAGCAGATCGCACAGCAGTACGGCAAGGACCCGCGCAGCCTGAATACTCAGTACATCGACCAGTACAGCCAGCCGCAAAGCTTTCAGCTCTTTCATCACGTGATCATTCCCGACGGCAGCTCGTTTCCTTTTGAGATCAAGCAATACGGCGCGCCGACCGGCGAGAGTAACGATCAGGGCAAAGACGTCGCAATCATCAAGATCGAAGTTAAGAACGCGCCGATTCTGAAACTGGCCGACTCGGACAAGGTGCAGCTACAGGACCACGTGACTGTGATTGGCTATCCGGGCGCAGCGGACACCTTTAACACCGGCACGCTCAGTGCGCGGTCCGCCTTCGAAGCAACCATCAACGACGGCAAGATCTCAGCGAAGAAACAAGCCAGCAGCGGCGCTCCGATTCTCCAGACCAGCACCCCCGCAACCCACGGGAACTCAGGCGGCCCGGTCATCAGCGATGCGAATGAGGTCGTAGGTCTGCTGACGTTTCGTGGCGACACAGTTAACGGACAGGAAGTTTCCGGGTTCTCTTTCGTCGTGCCTTCAAACACGGTGATGGAGTATGTAAAGAGCGCCGGCGCCTCGAACGTGGAAGGACCGACCGATACTGTCTATCGCGAAGGACTCGAAAATTATTGGAATCAGTATTACTCGTCGGCAATTCCTAAATTCGAGGAAGTAAAGCGCCTGTTTCCGCAGCACTCGGAAGTAGATCGCCTGGTCCAAAGCAGCCAGCAGGCGAAGGCCGAAGGTAAAGAGAAGTCGAGCTTTCCACTCTGGATCGTTGCCGTGATCGTGGGAGTTCTGTTCATCCTCCTGCTGTTGCTCATCATCATCATCGTGGCGATCGTCATCGCGCGAAAGCGTCGCAAAGGCAAACAGCCCGCACCGGCAGCTCCTGACGGCGGCAGGCCACATCCGAAGCCTGCGCCGGCGCCGCCTGTTCCGTCGCCGTCTCCGGTAGTTAGCCATGCGAATCCGTCACCGGCACCACCACCACCTCCCGCGCCTGCGATGGCAGGCGATCAGGGAATGACGGTGGACCTTTCGCGAACAATCGCGATCACTGCCGACGGCGATTCATTCAAGCCTAACTACGGATCGATCAAGTTCGTTTCCGGACCACTGTCAGGGCAACAGTTTGAGATCAAAGCTGAGGGCGAGTTCATCGGCCGTGATGGTGGCTCGTCGCAGATCGTGCTCGGCGATCCACGAATCTCGAAGCGGCACCTGTGGATTGGCGTGAGGAACGGTCGCGTGGTGATTGAGGATCAGAATTCACGCAACGGTACATTCGTCAATGACCCGAGGTCCGCGCGTGTAACCGAGCAAGCGCTGAACTCGGGGGATGTCGTGATACTCGGTGAGTCAGACGTCGCGCGCTTCGAGTATCATCACTGATCAGCTCTTTTTCTGATCCGTGTAGTCCGCATTTATCTGCGGGTCAAATATTGTCGCGAGCGTGCCGGCGGGCAATGGTTTACTGAAGAAATAACCCTGTATCTCGTCGCAGCGAAGCAACTGCAAGAATCGCAGTTGATCTTCGGTCTCAACGCCTTCGGCAATCACCTTCAGGCGCAGATTGTGTCCAAGAGTGATGATCGCCATCACGAGTGCCGCATCGTCCGGATCACTCGTCGCCTCACGCACGAACGACTTATCGATCTTCAGCGCATCGATCGGCAATCGCTTGAGCGACGCAAGCGAAGAGAAGCCGGTGCCGAAATCGTCAATCGAGATATTGATCCCCATACCCTTCAACCGGCTCATCATACCCGCGGCAAACTCTGCGTTCTGCATGATCGAACTCTCAGTCACTTCCAGCTCCAGACATTTCGGCGAGAGCCCGGTCTCTTCGAGGGTCCTGATGACTGTTTGCGAGAAGTCCTGATCGTGAAATTGGCGCGCAGAGATGTTCACCGCGATCTGTATCGGCGCAAAACCCTGATCTCGCCAACGCTGCCCTTGCATACAAGCCGTGCGCAAGACCCATTCGCCAATCGGCACGATTAAACCCGTGTCTTCCGCAAGCGGAATGAACTCCGATGGCGAAATGAGTCCGCGTTGCGGATGCTGCCAGCGCACCAGCGCTTCCACACCGATAATCGCGAGCGAGTCAACCGAAACTCTTGGCTGGTAATGGACCAGGAACTCTTCGTTCTGGATCGCCTTGCGCAGATTACTTTCGAGCTCCAGGCGTTTCGTGGCCAAGTCGTGCATGTCTGCCGTAAAGAACTGGTAATTCGCACCGCCCGATCGCTTCGCTTTGTACAGCGCTGCGCCCGCGTGCTTCAGCAACGTCTGGCAATCCTCGCCATCGAGCGGAAACAGGCTCACACCGACACTCGCCGTCGCGAAGAGCTCGTGACCCGGCAGATCGAAAGAAAACTTCAGGACCTGCGACAGCGAGCCAATCGTCTCGATCACGTCCTTCGTGCCGTCGATCTGCGTGCGCAACAACGCAAACTCATCACTACCAAAACGTGCGACCGTGTCGGACTTCGTGATGCAACTCTTCAGGCGTTCGGCAAACTCGCGCAGCAGTATGTCGCCTGGACCGTGGCCCAGCGAGTCGTTCACCTTCTTAAATTGATCGAGCGAGATGAACAGCACGCCCAACGATTGGTGCGCTGCCTTCGCAACCGAAACGGCCTGCGTTAAGCGGTCTTCGAAGAGTGCTCGATTCGGAAGTTGGGTAACCGTGTCGTAATAGGCAAGCCAGTCGACTTGCTTCGTACGCTGCTGCAAAAGCATCTCGAGTTCTTCTTTGTAGCGGCGCTTCTCTTTGAGTAAGTTGCAATGATTGAGAGCGCGCTCAACCGAGGCTTCGACGTGTCGCAGATCGATCGGCTTGGTAATGTAATCGAATGCGCCGACGCGGAGGGCTTCAATCGCGAAGCCGATATCCTGGTTCCCGCTGACCATCACCACGACTGTGTCAGGTGAAAGCGAATGGACGCGTGGAACCAACTCGAGTCCACTCATCGCGCCCATGTCGATATCGCTGATTACGAGGTCGAAGGTGTTTTCTGAGAGCGCGGCGAGTGCTTCTTCCGCGGAGCCGGCGTCGGAACAGTCGTAAGCGCTGCCGAGCACGTCGATCAGCAGATGCCGGATCTGCTCTTCGTCATCGATTATGAGAACTCTTGGTTTGTGGTTCGCAGCGGCTTGCATTGCCTAAAGTCCCTTGCACATTCCGGGTAACCAGGATTCGCGCAGCACACGGTCATAACTTGCCTTCACGTCCGCAAGACTCCAGCCTTTTCTTTGCCATAACGAGCCGTCTGAATATTCGATGCGATTGATCAAGACGCTCTCTTTGAAGGGGGTTCCGGATTTGAGGGTCTTCACATTTATGACGTCACTCGGTCCTGAGAGACTGAAGCCTTCGAGATCTTTGCTCTTCCCTGCCTTGATGTCTACGCCGCAAAGAAATTGTCGCCGCGATAACTCATCCGGTTTTGCGGGATCCTGGAACCGGTACTCCCAAAAGACAGCTTCAATGGCTTTCGTGGTTTGATTCTGAACCTTGATGCGATAGGCAAAACCATCGACGGGTTCCTGTTGCGGCGCGCGCGATTCGGCGACGCTCTTTTCCAGCGCAGCGCTGCGACCATCGATTGTATCGGCGTTTGGATCTCGTGCTCCGGGCGACTCGTTCGCTCTAGCGTTGCGAGCGAAGATCTTGTTTTGTGGAATCACGGCGCGTGCGGGAGCGTTTCCTTCAACTTCCTGTGTGGGAGGAACACGTCGCGCGCGCGACCATTTGAAATTCGTGACGCTTAGTGGCGAATCGTCGTTGGTCTCTACTTGTGATTGAAGCGGAAGGAACAGCGTTAAAAGCAGCGAAAGCAGGAAAAGAATCTTCATGACGCCTCCGGACCAACTGGAGTGGTCTCACTAACACCTGGCTCTTCGGATTAGAAGTTGAGGAGTCGGGCGATTACACCTTCGACGCGCGCAGTATGCGCCAGTTGTGTCGTCGGATTCAACTGATAAGTGATCCAGTCAAGATGCCACGGGCTTGTCCCGTGGAGCTTCACGATCACTGCTACCTCGAAATCTAGTACCAAGAAGCTCTAGATGCCACGGGCTTGCCCCGTGGAGCTTCACGTTTTCTTGCTATTTAGCTGGAAACGTGAGACTCCACGGCCCAAGGCCGTGGCATCCATTTAGTACCTGAAAGAGTATGAGTAGTAACAAACGTGAAACTCCACGGGACAAGCCCGTGGCATCTACCCAAGCGAAAATTTTTTGAATACTATCCGAGTTTGTGGTTAATATAGGGCCGCTATCTCAGTTTACCTCGCTCGCCTAAGGTCGCTCTCCACCCCCGAATTTGGAGAGTCCTTAATTCACCTTTTAATCGCCGGCATCCTGGCCGGTAAGGAAGGGTTTCACATGAAAACTGTTAAGTATTTACCCTCTCTATTCACTATTGCGTTTGCTCTAGCCTCCTTCAACGTTCTCGTTCTTGCCCAGTCGAACGAAAACCAAATCGCCAACGTCAGCAGCTCCGGAGCGAGCGTGAGGTTTGACGTCGGCGCTCCCCATGCATCCGTGGCCCTGACGGTCATTGGACCAGACAACTACTCCTTTACCAAAGAATTTAAATCCGGCGATGCGGCGGAATTCAAATTGAATCAATTAAAAGGTGAACGACTGCCTGATGGACAGTACACCTACGAGCTGCGCGTCGCCCCAAACATCTCTGATGAGACAAAAGAAGCACTTAAAGCGGCTCGTGAAAATGGCAACGGCGCTGAAGTGCAACGCGAGTTGCGCAAACGCGGCGCACTGCCGTCACAGCCGCTTGTTCAATTCGGCGGCTTCGTGATCCTGAACGGCTCTGTGATTCTCCCCGGCGCTTCCGAAGGAGCTCAGGCGCGGGCAGTTATTAAACAACCCGTGCCGCCAACGACCGCCGCTGTTTACAAGGGCCGCACCGGCTACAAAATTCAGCGAAACCATCCGCGTCTCCTGATGTTCGATTTCGTAATAGCGGACGATCTCATTGTTCAGGGAAGCGGTTGTTTTGGCTTGGACTGTGTCGATGGCGAAAATTTCGGCTTCGACACGATCCGTGTAAAAGAAAACAACACGCGCATCCAGTTTGACGATACGAGCACATCTGCAGGTTTTCCAAACAACAACTGGCAGATTCGTGCCAACGACTCCGGCAGTGGCGGCACAAACTTCCTCGGCTTCGTCGATCAAGGTGCAACGGGCAATTCTGAGACAGGAACGATTGTTTTCGCCGTAAACTCAGGCGCTTCCGCTAATTCAATCCGCGTAGGCAGCAACAGCAAAGTCGGTTTGCGCACCGCAACGCCCGTGCTCGACATGCATGCCAATACAACCGACACGCCCGCGATTCGTCTCGAACAGAACAACACCGGCGGCTTTACGGCTCAAACGTGGGACATCGCCGGCAACGAAGCGAACTTCTTCGTGCGCGATGTCACGAGCGGTTCACGTCTGCCGTTCCGCATCCGTCCCGGCGCACCAACGAGCTCGATCGACATCGCCGCAAGTGGTAACGTCGGTGTTGGAACAGCTTCGCCGGTAACCAGGATGGATGTTCGTTCCGTCGATGCGGCTACGGCCGCCGTGACGAATGTCACCAACTCTGACGCCTCACGCTTCCTCAGTTTCTACAGTGGCAGAAGTGACAACAACGGCGCTGCCCTGATTTGGGATTCAAACCAGTCCCTGCGTTTCGGTAACGGTGACATTGCCGGAGCCGTGTCATTTACCGAATGGGCCAGGTTTACTAATGCCGGACGACTCGGTATCGGAACAGCTGCTCCTGATTCGCCTTTGACGGTTAATGGCAACGCCAGCAAACCCGGCGGCGGTTCATGGAACGTCTTTTCAGACATTCGCCTGAAGAACATCAGAGGTAAGTTCAATACGGGTCTGAATGCGATTATGCAGTTACAACCGCTCCGCTACGAATATCGTTCGAACAACGCGATGGGTATCACGTCGAAAGGCGAACACATCGGATTCTCGGCCCAGGATGTTCAGAAAGTAATTCCGCAAGCCGTGACGCAAAACGACAGCGGCTATTTGATGGTCAACAACGATCCGATCATCTGGACCATGCTCAACGCAATCAAGGAGCAGCAGAAGGAGATCGTGGAGTTGAAACGGCAGATTCGGCAGTTGCGCGCAACGCGCCGGCGCCGGTAGGTTCAACTGGAAAGGGGTGGCACATCGTTCTGTGTCACCCCTTCGTTTTTGATTCAAACTTAAAAGTCAGTCTACCACTTTAGAATTTTTGCTAAGGCAAACTTATCGACTACCTCTCTCAACTCATAGCCATCTGTTCGCAACAGCTTCGAATCTTCACTCAGTTCCCCGCTGTCTCTGCGTAAGACGTCAGAGGTTTCGCGCAGCTGCGAGTGCTCCTCGCAAAGCTTTCTCGACCAATTCGACGCGCCTTTGGTCCAATAATGTATCGGCCTGACCTTTAAGGGTGGTGTTCATCTGCGATGTTAGCTCAGTTCGGGTTCCGTAACATAGAGGTCATAACATCGCACCGCGACGGCATTAGCCTGGTTAATCACTTCCACGTTTCTCAATCGCAAGCTTTGCGACGTGGCGCGTAATTCTCGCGAAAGCTGTCGAAGCGAAGGAGCGACTTCTGTCGCGACACCCTCCTCCACATACAACTGCACGTCGGGATTAATGCGTTGGACGATCTGTGAGATCTCTTCGGGGACTAACTGACGCGACATGTGAGCAGCATCGTCCGTTCAGGTCGCGTCTGCCATAGGAAAAACCTCTGTAACCTCTAGGGAGTTTCCCTGACTACCTTGCCTACGCAGGGCAAGACTCATGAGTCATCGGAGTCCTTGAGCCACCCGCGCAGCACGGCGTATCGCACGATGTCAATGCGGCCTGACATATTCAACTTCTGCATTGCATTCGCTTTGTGAGCTTCAATCGTCTTGACGCTGAGGTTCAGACGCGAGGCGATTTCTTTGTTGGAGTGGCCCCACGCGATCATACGCAGCACTTCTTCCTCGCGCTCAGTCAAATCCACGCGCGGCGTGGGTCCGGTTTTATTGGTAACGCGCGGACTGCTGACAAACTTCCCCGCAATTGCCGGATCAATGTAAGTTCCACCCGCGGAGACGGTGCGAATCGCGCGCATGAGGTCATCCCCTGAACCTAGTTTGAGTGCGTAACCGGACGCGCCCGCCGCGAGCAGTTGCTTCAGGAACCCGTCGTCGGTGTGGCGCGTCAGCGTTAGCACGCGGATGTTCGGACACTGCTCCTTCACCTTTTTCGTTGCCTCGAGCCCATTCATCCCGGCCATCGTGATGTCCATCAACAGCACGTCCGGTGCCAATTGGTGTGCTAGACGAATCGCCTCGCGGCCATCGGCTGCTTCACCGACGACTTCCAAATCAGGCTGCGAATTCATCAGCACGCGCAAGCCTTCACGCATAGTTCGGTGATCGTCGGCGATGACAATTCGTATTTTCTTCTGCGCGGTCGTGGTCATTGGTGTCCATTTTCCGCGACCGGCACCTTAACGAAAACCGTGGTGCCTACACCGGATTGCGATTCGATTTCGACAATGCCACCGGTCAGCGCAGCGCGTTCTCGCATGTTAATGAGCCCCATGCCGCGGCCATCACTCTGCGCTTCAGAGTCATAACCTTTGCCGTTGTCTTCGATAATCAACACGGCTTGTCCGTCGCGTCGCTCAAACACGACGTTCACTCGATCGGCGCCGGCGTGTTTGTGCACGTTCTGCAACGCTTCCTGAAAAATCCGATAGAGATTGGTTTCAGTCTGCGCGGCGAGTCGAAGTCCACTGACCGCAACCCCTTCGTAGACGGCTTCGACTCCGAACTGCTGGCTCCATTCCTTCACATAACTTGCCATCGCGGCGTCGAGCCCGAGCATGTCGAGACTAGGCGGCCGCAACTCCCACGCCAGGAAATCGACGCTGGAATTCAGCCGATCGAAAGCTTCGCGCATCCGCTCGATATTTTCGCGCATGGTCCTATCGCCGTCCGCTCTCGATCTCAAGAGTTCAATGTTCATGTGCAACGCCGCGAGTTGCTGCCCGAAGGTGTCATGGAGCTCACGCGCAATGCGCCGCCGCTCCTGCTCTTGCGCGCTGACCAACTGTCGCAGTAGGTTTTTGATTCGCTCCTCGGCCGTGCGACGTTCCTGGACTTCCGCCCGCAACTCCCGCGTGCGGTGACGCACGCGTTCTTCCAACTGTTCGTTTAGAGATCGGAGTTGCGCTTCGGATTTCCGCAGCGCCTCTTCGGCGCGTATGCGCACCTCTGACTCCTTATGTCGAGAGATGATGATCGAAGCGGTGCTGGTCAGCAGAGAGGCCAGTTCTAATTCGCCTGTGGTCGCTTCGCGTGGCTTAGACGAATAAATGGCCAGAGTGCCAATCAACTTTCCTGCAGCGCTATTAACCGGAAAGCTCCAGCAACCACGATAATCAAAACGTTCGGCCATCCAGCGCCATGGCTCCCAACGTGGTTCAGTCTGCACGTCCGTGGTGAGGACCGGTTCGCCCTGGTGGGTTGCCAAACCGCACGCCAGAGACTCCTCCGGACCTATCCGAAAGCCGTCAACAGCCGTGGCATATTCTTCGGACATGCCAACCACGTGGTGCAGCGTGGTCCCGTTCTCATTCGCGAGATAAAAGGCCCCTCGCGTGTCGGGACCGAGCGCGTCTGTCGCGGTGCGCACCAGCACGCCGAGCGACGTTTCCAATGACTCTCCATTCACGGCGGTCTGGAGCGCGTGGCTCTGGCCGCGCAACCAGGAAGCGTGTTCATGCAACGCTCCTTCGACGGTCTTGCGCTCTGTGATGTCGACGAAGACGTTTATCGCTCCGACGATCTGGCCTTCCCGATCACGGAGCGGGTCGATGTTCACATTCGCCACCAGGCGCGAACCCGTTGGTTGCTCGATGACAACTTCCATGTTCCGTGCGGCGCGGCCAAACCTCAGCGCGTCAGCCATCGGGCATTCCTCGTGTTTCACCAGTGATCCGTCCGTGGTCCAGATCCGCATCGAGCCGCAGAATTTCTCTTGCTCATCGCCGAGACGGGGCTCGCGGCCCCACAGCTCCGCGGCGCGGCGGTTGTAGAAGGTGAGACGGCCGTCGGCGTCACAGGTGTAAACGCCGGCGGGCATGAGCTCAACCAGTTGCCTGATTCGCTCGTTGCTCTCACGCAACGCCTCCTCTGCACGCGCGCGCTCCAGAGAGTCCGCAGCCTGCCGCGCCAGCACGTCGAATAGGTGTAGCTCACGCTCTGTTGGCTCGTGCTCTGTCTGCCACAGCGTCGAAAGCATTCCCACGAGACGGCCATCACGTGAAACCAGCGGCGTTGATTGCACTGCAGTGATGCCGCTCAGTTCATATGGTTTCCGGCTGTCTCTGTCCTTAAAAAAATCGAGAGCGTGTACATCCCGAACCACTACGCGCTGTCCCGAGCGACGCGCGTGCTCACAAACGGTTGAATCGCTCCCGGACACGATCTTACACAACTCTGTCGACTCTGGATGCAGACCCACTGCGGCAAGCAAGTGCAGTTCTTCACGTTCCGGGTCATACGACTGAATGGTGGCGGCTTCAGAACGCATGACGAGCCTGGCCGCAGCGGCGATCTCCTTGTAAAGTTCAGCCACATCCTCGAGGCTAATCAAGCGCGTGCTGATCGTCTGCAGCAGCTCTGTGTCTGCCAGCTCTTTTGCCAGTCGCGCTTCGCTTTCGCGCAAGCTGCGCTCCATGTTGCGCAAGGCCGTGTTGTTGTCGCTGCCATTCATGATTTCAGGCCACCTCACGACATCTATTTGTAATTTTGTTGGAACAGATTGTAGCGCTTACGAGTGGCTGTGCGAAGGAGTTACTTGTCATTTCCTCAAATTAGAATTATTCTAAGGCAAATGGATTCAGACAACTTGGGACTTACGAAGCAGCGCCGAGCTGTGCTCCGCGTAATCCGCGAATCGGACGAACATCTGACGGCGAATGAGGTCTTTGAGCGTGCGCGACAGGTGTTGTCAGGAATCTCGTTCGCGACCGTCTACAATTCGCTCCGCTACTTGAAAAACGAAGGACTGATAGGCGAGGTCCGGTTCGGCGCTGACTGTACGCGATATGACCGTACGCTGAAGCGGCACGATCATGCGATCTGCAACGACTGCGGAAAGCTCGTCGATCTTGAACTCTCGATCCCGGACGGACTAATTAAAGAAGCTGCTAAACGTTCGAAATTTAAAGCCGGATCGATCGAGGTCACGCTGCGCGGTCTGTGTCCTGAGTGCAGAGGATAGACAAATGCAAACATTCGGAACTAAGCGGGTAAACGAATCGCCTGATTAGTTTCGCCAACATAATTGAATGGAAGGAAAGTGAAAGATGGAAAGCAATGGAAAGAACACGGACTCAAACGGATGTCCTTTCACCGGAGCGTCGAAGCGAGTATCGAACCGACACTGGTGGCCCAATTCCCTTGATTTAAGCCCCCTTCGCCAAAACTCTTCGTTGTCCGATCCGATGGGCGACGATTTTAATTATGCGGAAGAGTTTAAAAAGCTCGACCTGGATGCCGTGGTCAAAGATCTGCGCGGCCTGATGACGGACTCCCAGGATTGGTGGCCTGCCGACTTCGGCCACTACGGCGGGCTGTTCATCCGCCTCGCCTGGCACAGCGCGGGAACCTATCGCATTTCTGATGGTCGCGGCGGCGCCGGTGGCGGCCAACAGCGGTTTGCACCTCTCAACAGTTGGCCGGACAATGCCAACCTCGACAAGGGGCGCCGGCTCTTGTGGCCCATCAAACAGAAATACGGTCGCAGAATCTCCTGGGCCGACCTTTTTGTTCTTGTCGGCAACGTCGCCCTCGAGTCGATGGGCTTCAAGACGTTCGGTTTTGGCGGCGGCCGCGCCGACACTTGGGAGCCACAAGAACTCTACTGGGGGCCTGAAGGGACATGGCTCGGGGACGAAAGATACAGCGGCGAACGCCAACTTCAGAAACCGCTCGGCGCGGTACAAATGGGACTAATCTACGTCAATCCCGAAGGACCGAACGGCAAGCCCGATCCAGTCGCCGCTGCTTACGATATCCGCGAGACATTCGCACGCATGGCGATGAACGACGAGGAAACCGTCGCGCTAATTGCCGGCGGACACACTTTCGGCAAGACCCATGGCGCCGGCGATCCATCATTCATTGGTCCGGAGCCGGAAGGCGCGGTGATCGAAGACCAGGGTCTCGGCTGGAGAAGCAAACATGGAACGGGCTTCGGCGCCGATACTATCACTGGAGGTCCGGAGGTTATATGGTCACAGACGCCGACAAAATGGAGCAACCACTACTTTGAAAACCTTTTCAAGTACGAATGGGAACTGGAGAAGAGCCCGGCGGGGGCGCAGCAATGGCGGGCGAAAGACGCCGACGCGACGATTCCAGATCCTCATAATCCTTCAACCAAGCGTGTGCCAACCATGCTGACGACGGATCTTTCTCTCAGGCTTGATCCAGCTTACGAAAAGATCTCGCGGCGCTTTTTGGAACATCCGGATGAGTTCGCGGACGCATTCGCGCGCGCGTGGTTTAAGCTCACCCACCGCGACATGGGACCTATCCAACGTTATCTCGGCCCGCTCGTGCCGAAGGAAGCATTGATCTGGCAGGATCCGATTCCAGCCGTTAATCACGAACTGATCAACGATCAGGATGTCGCGGCGCTGAAGTCAAAGATCCTTGATTCGGGATTGTCTGTTTCCCAACTCGTTTCGACCGCCTGGGCGTCGGCGTCGACTTTCCGAGGCTCCGACAAGCGAGGTGGCGCGAACGGTGCGCGAATTCGTCTCGAGCCGCAGAAGAATTGGGAAGTCAACAACCCGGCTCAGCTTTCAACTGTGCTCGAAAAACTTGAGAGCATTCAAAACGAGTTCAACGGTGCTCAGTCTGGTAAGCGGGTTTCGCTCGCGGACTTGATCGTTCTCGGCGGATGCGCCGCAGTAGAGAAAGCCGCCAAAGATGCGGGTCACGATGTGAAGGTTCCCTTCACGCCGGGCCGCATGGACGCCTCGCAGGATCAGACAGACGTGGAATCGTTCTCGCCGCTCGAACCGACCGCTGACGGCTTCCGCAACTATTACACCGGCGAACAGCTTATGGCGCCTGAGGAGTCGTTGGTCGATCGGGCACAACTTCTGACGCTGACAGCACCAGAGATGACGGTGCTCATCGGCGGCCTTCGTGTCCTGGGAGCGAACGCTGGAGGATCCAAGAACGGCGTCTTCACTAAACAGCCTGGAACGCTAACGAATGATTTCTTCGTCAACCTCCTCGACATGCGCACGCGTTGGCAACCCAACGGCACCGCTGGCGTGTACGACGGTGTCGACCGGAAGAACAACCAGCCGGCATGGACCGGCACGCGAGTCGATCTAATCTTCGGTTCGCATTCCGAGCTTCGTGCACTTGCCGAAGTCTATGCATGTGAGGATTCGAAGGAGAAGTTTGTGAACGACTTCGTCGCGGCTTGGGACAAGGTAATGAACCTTGACCGCTTCGACGTGGCGTGAGTCTTGATAGAGTAGTTGGTAGGTACTAAGGGTGGCCGGGCAACCGGCCACCTTTTTTGACTTCACACTTCTAAAAATGTCCTCGTGATGCTGCGACCATTTTCGCGTGTGAAGCGTGACTGGTCCTGGCCAATCGACTGTACATTTCGAAATAGCGTTGTACCATCCGCTCTAGCGAGAAGCGTCGCCGCGCCGTCTCCACACTTGCGGATCCAGCGAACCTGCATCGCCGATGGCTTCGGCCATTTCACGTTCATCTCAGTGGCAGTTATCGCTAAGTGAAATCCTTCCTCGGGCAGACGCGTCCAAGCGTGAAACAGAATCTGCGCTTCGCATGTGGCATATTCCGGCCGGCGGAGGGAACGCCGTTTTTAATATCAGGAAGAAGTTGCGCAGCCGACGGTCATGAGCGCCGCTGCGACGCCGGACACTGTTTGTACGCGAAGCAGAAGGGCGTTTCTGTACGGACTAACGCAGAACTGTGTAAGGATTTTGTGGAACTTTCTTCAGGAAGTTTGGAGCGGGCGACGGGATTCGAACCCGCAACCCTTAGCTTGGGAAGCTAATGCGCTACCGTTGCGCCACACCCGCTCAAAAGGTGAGAAAAAGATAATCAAGGCTCCACAGGCTGTCAATCAAATCCGCGTCTTCCATTAAATCTACCAAGTGACAAGCGTTCCTCCCTGGTTACCAAAGCGATCGTAGCCGTTCGTTTGTGATCAGGCCGCACTGCTTTCCGAAGCGGTCGTGAGCCGATTCAAAGCGTCGTAGCTGAAACTCTGCGTGTAGCTGAGTCCGCCGCCGATGTACGTGTGTGCGAGCACATTGCCGTTGTTGCTGGTCGTGCCGTAGCTGTAACCGAGTGAGATGACTGAGGTCGGATTGCTCGAGGTTCCGAGTTTGATTTGCGTGGCTTGCAAACGGTTGTTGTAGTCGATGGCGTGAATCAGTCCATTGCCATAGGTTTCGGTTTTCAACGCATTGTGCGAGGCATAACCGATGGTCGAAACGCTGGCCGCGGGAGCATAACTGGTAGCGCTACTGCTCAGTGAACTCAGACGTCCAGCCGCGTCGTTTGTGTAGCTCACAACCCTGCGATCGGCGGCGCCTGGCACTGCTGGATAGGTCTGAGCCTGCAAAGCGCTGTTTGCGAAGTAAGTCGCTTCGACTAAATAGTTGACTGCGTCGGTGCGCTGATACTGTCTCACCACCCGTCCCGACTGATCGTAACCTCGATATGTGCCGGCACTGCTCCCACTGCCGTACGTAACCGCCACCAGACGTCCCGTTGAATAACCACGATCGAAAGGCGGGGCGCCAGTGGGCAGGCTTTGTGAGTCGTAGAAATAACTCACGGTTGCTGTTTATGGACTATCGTTATAGCTCTTTGAGGTAATGCGATTGAGCGCGTCGTAAGCAAGCACCGTAGTGATGGACCGTGCGTCCATCCTGGTGGTCAAATTATCGTTCGCGTCATAGCCGTAACTCACGGTACCGCTCTCGGGGTTTGTCGCTGAAGTCAAACGCTTCAGGGAATCATAGACAAACGTTCGTCTCTGTGCTCCCTGAGAAACATTCGTCAGGTTATTGAGTACGTCATAGCTGTAGCTGGTTTGATAGTTCAATCCTGCCGGATCTTCATACACTGTGGTCAAACGTCCCAACGCATCAGTCGCGCTCTTCCGCGCTTTGCCTGCCTGGTCCGTTACGGTGACCATGTTGCTGCTATAGCTGGTCGTCACAACCGCGCTGTCAGGCGTAGTGACACTGGTTACACGACCCAGCACATCGAAGGCGCTCGTGGTCCAGACTGCAGTCTCACTCTGCCAGGGACGAAATGGATTTGAGACTTTGTAAGCCCGTCCCAGTGCATCGTACTGCCGCTGCACGGCGATGTAGTTGCTGCCGCCTTCGTGTTGTCGCGTTTCACTCGTACGGCCGAGCGCGTCGTAGATGGTTTTACTGACCAGGGCGCCATCCGTGTTGCTGTTCAAGTCGCTCGCAGTCGTTATCGTCCGATTAGCGTCGTCATAGCTGAACGTCGTTTGATTCTGCAAACCGCAGACCCCATTGGCGCGGATAACTTTTGTCGGTCGCTCCAGCACGTCGTTGTAATAGCCACTGGCGGCGATTCCATTGACATCTTCGGCATCCACCGGCTTGCCAAGGTAATAATCAAACTGCACGTATGCTGACTGATTCAAAGCGTTTGTCACCTTGGCGGCAAACGCATAGCTGACTTTGCCTGGCGTGCTCAGTTCAATGGGCGACGTGTTCAACTCCGCATTTCCGTCAGGCGCTCCGAAGCGATCGCTAAAGTCAAATGTCGTCGCATAGCCACGCGCGTCAATCGCCTTCACCACATTCCCGGCAATGTCATATTGCGCATAGCTCGATAAGCACGAGGACAGCGAACTGACACAGTTCGGGAGCAAGCCACTGGTGATTAAGTAGCGTGTCGTGCCTGTGACATTGCCGCGTTTTGTGTTTGCGGTAGTAAAACCAGTATCAAGCCCGCTGATGCTGGCGCGGTCCATGAGTGCCGCATGGTTGGTATCAGCGGCGTAATTGTCATACTCGAAGCTGGTGCCGACCTTGAGTGTTCCACCCGAGTCGTAAATCGAAATCTGCGCCGGCAGATTGCGAATATGAATTACATTGCTGGGATTGGCGCTGGTGCTGCACGTCGATGATGGATCGCAAGCATAGTCATAACTGTTGTTCGTGGTCACAAAGCTGGTTGATGTGTGCCGCACCAACGAGCCCGCCGAGCCCGCACCGAAGTCGTATTCATAAGTGTCGGTGGTGTTGTTGTACTGGTCGTAGGCGATGGTCTGCTTCGAAACAAGATTCGCACCGCTCGGCTCCAGGGTGCTGACAATCTGCGTGACGCGATAATTGATATTGACGCTCGCGTTCGCAGCGATCGGTGTGCCCGGCGACCATGTGCTGACGCTGCGGACGGGTCCTGCGGGTTCCACTGGGGCGGCGTCGGACAAGGCGTAGCCGCCAAAGAACCGCCGAAGCGCCAGGCCATCACTCCCGGCCCATAGCCGGGCTTAATCTCCTCGGGTCTGCTGTCAATGGGGATGGTCCATGTGTAATCTCCGCTAACAGTCTTCTCCACCACTTCCGCTCAATCGGCAGCATGATCGTGTGGCTCGCGCCGCCGCGTCCGCCAATACTCAGCAAAGGCAGCGCAAAGCTCAGGCTGCCGTTGTAAAGGTTGACGTTATCAAAACCGCTCAAACTGTAACCGCCAGCTGGTGCGCCTGCCTGCAAGCCGAGGGGAGTCGCCCCGTCAGTCGGTTTTGTTGTTTGGGCTGACGCGATTTGATGGAGCGCGATTGCCGAGAGCGTGACCCATAAGAACAGTAATACGGTTTTCTGAAGAATCTTGGTGGGGGACAGCGACGTGAGAATGTTCTTCATCGCGAGGGCCTTTCAATTGTAGTAGTTCGTCAACGCGAGGATTGGACTATTCTGATTTTTCCGTGTAATCCGCGGTTAAATCTTCCCAACGTGCCTGTGACTTTAGAATGACTTCGATGACTTCACGAACTGCGCCCTGGCCTCCGGTGAGTTTAGTGACGTAATGCGCGCGTTCACGTGCTTCAACAGCAGCATCAGCAACGGTGACAGCGAATCCGGATCGCAGCATTAGTGGAATGTCGTTCAGATCGTCACCAATGAACGCCACCTCTTCATTCGTCACTCCAGCTTCGGCCACGGCCTGCGCAAACGCTTGTACCTTGTCCTTAACTCCCTGCACCACGAACGACATGCCGAGCGCTCGAGCACGACGCTCGACAGCAGACGAATTCCGGCCCGAGATGATCCCCGACTTCAACCCGGCGCGATGCCACAGCTCAATCCCCAGCCCGTCGCGGGTGTGAAATCCTTTTTGCTCCTCACCGTTATCAAATAACCAGATGCGTCCGTCAGTCAGCACGCCGTCACAGTCCATCAAGAGCAACTTGATGCGTGCGGCTCGTTCCTGAACGGACACAGTCATCGCACCTCGAAGAGTTCGATACCCGAGAGTTTCCATCCCGACGCCGTTCGTGCAAGCATCAGCACTGCGGTGCCTGACCCGGCAGTCCCGAGTTTGTTCGCGCGGATCTGAACGTCAGCGGCGATGAGATTCGAGTTGAGTTGCTCGGTGCGCACGACCTTCGTCTCCCAGGTGTCCGTACCGATGCTCGCGTTGATGAATCGCACCAGTTCGCCCGGAACAATGCGCGACTCCAGTTCGGCCTTCTTGTTACTGACGACTGCCTGCGAGAGTTGCGTGACGAACGCTTGCACCGTCGAGTCAACCGGCTGCGCACTGTTGGCCGCAGCTTCCGCACGGATTCGCGCCGAACGCGCAGCCAGCGACGACGGATAATCACGACTCGCAATCACTGCATCGTTGAATCGCTTCACCGCTTCCGCCGCCTGGTTACGCCTCAACGCGATCTCGCCCAGTCCGATGTTGGCCCACGCGAGCGTCGCTGCAAACGGCAGCGGCTCGCTAAGCGCCGCCTGAAAAAGCTTCTCCGCGTCTTCAATTCTATTCTGGCCAAGCAATGCTCGCGCAAGGATGATCTGTGCTTCCTGAAAATGCGGCGTGGTGGCAAGCATCGCGCGTGCGGTCGCTTCAGCCTTAACAAAATCCTGTGCTCCCAATTGCAAAGTGGCTTCGTTCAGCGCCTGCGACAGATCCTTGCCACGTGGAACAACGTCGTTGCCGTAATCAAGCTGCGGATACAACTTGTCCGGATCGACCTCGACGCGAACGATCTTTGCCGGCGTCTTGAAAACAGCTTCGCCAAAGTTCTTCGCGGGCACAGTGACTTCTGTTGTGAGTTGCTCGCCTCTATCGGTAGTCGCAGCAACTGTGACCGTGACGTCGATCGAGCCGAGGTTGCGAAGCGCCGAGACCCAATCTCCGCCACGTTGCTGCGGCAAACCGACCATCAGGTCAGTATCGATGACCTGATCGAGTTGCTGCTCCAACAAGGTCTTCATACTCTCGCCGCCGCGAGCAGCAAGCGCTTCGCGCACAGCAGCAAGATTAAAACCATTGGGATCAGTCTTTCCGGCTTGAAGCGCAGCGCGCAACACCGTTATCAGATTTTCGTGGCCCAAACGGCGATCGACGAGACGCCAGAACATCGCGCCACGATTCGGCACTGAATTAAAGTAGGTGCTATCCAACTGGCTGCCACGCGCAAGTGGTCCATCGCGCTGGGCCACAGACGCGTAAGCCAGGCGCTGGCGATACAACTCCGACTTCACCGCGTCCGCGCCGAACTGTTTTTCGAGAAACTGCGTCGCCAGAAACCGCACGAGCGCATCGCGCAGCACACCGTTTCCCTCACCGCGAATCGGTGTTTGACCGCCGATCCACAGATGCCCTACGGCTTCAGCGACTGAGAGCGCGGTGGCCGCGTCGATTTTTGGCAACCGCAACGTGTCCGCATCAAACAGCACTGTGCCACCATCACTAAAACCCGCGCCCCTGCGAACTGCAACGAGTCGCAACGGCACGTCAGGAGCTGGACCAAACGCTGTCGCATAAAACGCGCGCGCTGCAGCCGTGAACGCAATCAAAGCCTCGGCTCGCTTGCGATCGTCGGCCGTCGCGCCTTTCTCCATGAGCACGACGACGCCTTTGCCATCCGCCGCGCCTTCGAGTTTGTCCCAATCACCTTGTACAAAGAAAGGCTGGGCGTTTAACGACTGTTCGAAAGAGTTCGATCCCGTTGGTCCACCTTTCTCAACTCCTGATGAGATCACATTCGGAATGTTGACCGTCAAATGAAATGGCGCGGTGTCAGTGCCACGAATCGAATAAGGAGTGTTGGGGATCGGATACCAGAACGAGAGCGGCAGAAACTGCGAGCCGATCGGGCTAATTGCTGCGAGGCCGCTGTTGCTTTCAACCGGCAGAACGTACGTGACGGATGCCTTCACGCCGGCGTTTGGCGCAACCGGAGCGGGCAGCGAGATCTCGATCTTCTGAAGATCGCCACGCGGCTCAGTGCCGGGGCGAAAATTTGCGGCTGCTCCGCCGACAGTCACCGCCTTCACGCTCGCTTTCGCATTGAGGCGCAGTGTGAGAGTTCGCCCTGGTCCATTACCCACGTTTGTCGCATCGAACGCGACGACTGAGTTGAGTGAGCGTTCGTTCTGCTGTACGTTGACGTTGATATCGAAATTGGTGACCTGCCAGATCACGTTGACGGGTGTCTGAGCCGTGACCGGCAACAGCAGACAGAGAATGAGCGTCAGTAAAGTCAGGATTCTCATGGTTACGGATTAAGTAGAAACAAACTAAAGCTGAGCAACAGCACTCGAGTCGCGCACGAGCTGATGAATATCGCGCAGCATGATCAACAGTGGCGCCAGCCGTTCGAGCGGCAATGCATTTGGTCCATCAGACAACGCCCGCTCCGGACAATCGTGCACTTCCATGAACACGGCATCCACGCCGCACGCAACTCCAGCACGCGCAAGCGGTTCGATGTATTCTGATTGTCCTCCAGTTGCATGGCCCAGCCCGCCGGGCAGTTGCAACGAGTGCGTCACATCAAAAACTACCGGCACCCCAAACCCGCGCATGATCGGAAACGAGCGCATGTCGACGACCAGGTTGTGATAGCCAAAACTCGCGCCGCGCTCAGTCAGCAGAAGCTTTTCACAACCGACTTCGCGGGCCTTGTCGACAATGTTGCGCGCATCCTGCGGCGCCAGAAACTGTCCCTTCTTTACATTGACTGCTTTGCCGGACTTCGCAGCCGCGAGAATCAAATCTGTTTGCCGGGATAGAAACGCGGGTATTTGCAACACGTCGACAACTTCAGCGACGTGCTCGACCTGCGAAACGTCGTGAACGTCCGTGAGCACCGGCACATCAACTTCTTCCTTGACGCGTTGCAACACCTCGAGTCCGGGCTCCATGCCCAAACCGCGAAAGCTCTTGATCGATGATCGATTTGCTTTATCGAAGGAGGCTTTAAAGACGAAGTCGAGTCCCGCTGCGCGGGCGCGTTCGCGACACTCGCGCGCCATCATCAACGTATGTTCGGGACTTTCGATTACGCAGGGACCGGCGATAACTGTGAGCCGGCCGTCTCCAAAGGTCGCTTTGCCAACAGAGAAGGGCTTAGTCATGAAGCCCGAGTATACGCTTGACCTTGTCTAGAAATGAACTGGGCTCGGCTGGTTTGTTGTCGTCCGGAGGAGTCTTCTCGGCAGGCTTGGCGCCCAACACCTTGATCTCGTTTGATCCCGAACTAAGCGCGCGTTTCTCGCGAAGGCGTGAGATATCGACCACCAAACGGCCCGACGGCGATTCGACGCCCGCATCACGCAAGGCCTCGATATCAGGCGCACTCTTCAATGCATGATGCTCTAAACCCAGCCGCTCGGCGGTCTCAAGTAGTTCCTGACGAAAGTCAGCGGCGTTCGCAGATCGATCGGCAGGTTGTTTCTCCAGCGCCTTGAGTACGATGCGTTCGACTTCCTCCGGAATAGCCGCGACGACCGTTCGCGGCGAGTGCGGTGGATCGTTCGCGTGCTTCTGCGCGATCTCCGCTGGAGTCGAACCGCTGAATGGGACCATGCCGGTTAACATTTCATAGAGGATCACGCCGAGACTGTAAACGTCCGCGGCCGGCGTCAGCTCCTGACCGTTGTATTGTTCCGGCGACATGTAACGAGGCGTGCCAATCACGGAGTTCGTGTGGCTCAGCGTGGTCATATCTTCGTCATCATCGTCAGGCGTGAACGTCGCGATACCGAAGTCGAGCACTTTCACCACCGCAGGTTGATCGGCGCTTTGCGTGACGAGAATATTTGACGGCTTGAGATCGCGGTGAATGATGCCGGCTTCGTGTGCTGCGGCGACTGCGGCTGAAGTCTGCAACATCAGCGACATCGCTCGCGCGGTTTCGATCGGCGCCTCGCGACTCAGAATCTCGCGAAGCGTACGACCTTCGAGCAGTTCCATCACGATGTAGACACAGCCTTCAGCGGTCTGCCCGAAGTCAGTCACCGAAACCGCATTGGCATGGCGCAGCTTCACTGCTGCACGCGCTTCAGTATGAAAACGACTTCGCGCAGCTTCGTCTTCGACCAGTCGCTGATGTAGAAACTTGATCGCGACCGGACGGTCCATTGAGAGATGTCGCGCGCGATACACGGCGCCCATGCCGCCCGCGCCGAGACGTTCTTCGACACTGTACTTCTCGTCGAGCGTGCGGCCTACAAAAGGATCCGCCGCGGTCAGTGTGGTTTGACCGTTTGTCATCTCATGAAGTGAGGTGGTTCTGGGCAGCTAACAAATCGTGTTAATCGCCGCTGGCGGCAGTCAATCGTTCATGGACCACCAGATCGACCTCTCCATTCTTCTCCATTGAGGTCTCAGAGTGCAAACGATTTTCGTAAGCGGCCCGAACAAAGGCCGCAAACAGCGGGTGAGCATTCAATGGTTGTGATTTGTATTCAGGGTGGAACTGGCAGCCGACGAACCACGGGTGCACGTCGCGCGACAGCTCGATCATCTCCACAAACTTCCCGTCCGGCGAGACACCGCTGAAGACCAGTCCTTCCCGCTCCAAACGTTGGCGGTACTCCGGATTGAACTCGTAACGATGACGATGGCGTTCACTGATCTCGTCTGCGCCCCGATAAACTTCCTGGACCAGCGAACCTGGCCCCAAACGACAAGGCCACGCGCCGAGTCGCATAGTACCACCTAACTCTTCGACACCGACAAGGTCACGCAGCTTGAAGATCACGGGATGTGGCGTCTCGATGTCGAACTCAGTCGAATCGGCGTCCTTCAGTTCGCAAACATTGCGCGCGTACTCGATGCAAGCTGTTTGCATACCGAGACAGATTCCGAAGTACGGCGTGCGTGTTTTGCGCGCGTAATAGATCGCGCGAATCATTCCCGCCACGCCGCGTTTGCCAAACCCACCCGGCACCAGGATGGCATCGAAATCACGCAGACGCTCCTCGTAGTCGTCATCCATCAACTCTTCTGACTCGATCCATTTCACATCCACGCGCAGATTGTTTGCGACGCCGCCGTGAGTGAGCGCTTCGCGCAAAGACTTGTACGAATCTTCGAGCTCAACGTACTTGCCGACGATCGCGATCGAAGTTTCACCGCCCGACGGTTCGCGAATCGTCGAGACGAGATTGCGCCACTCGGTTAGATCGGCGTGCGGCGCCTTTGCTTCCAGTCCCAACTGCGACACGATCAAGCTATCGAGCTCCTGCTCGTGAAATGCAAGCGGCACATCGTAAATCGTGTCGACGTCCTGTGCGCTGATCACAGCCGCTTCTTTAACGTTACAGAAGAGCGCGATCTTGCTGCGAAGCTCACGCGATAATGGTTTTTCCGAGCGACAGAGAAGAATGTCGGGCGCGATACCGATCTCGCGCAGGTCACGCACGGAGTGTTGCGTGGGTTTTGTTTTCAACTCGCCCGCCGCGGCGATGTATGGCACGAGCGTGACGTGAATAAATAGCGCATTGCCGGCGCCTTCCTCGTTACCCATCTGGCGGATGGCTTCGAGAAAAGGTAACGACTCGATGTCACCCACTGTGCCGCCGATCTCGACGATGATGACGTCCGGTTTTTCCTGCTCAACTTTGCGAACTGCGTCTTTGATTTCGTTGGTGATGTGCGGAATGACTTGAATCGTCTTGCCGAGATAATCGCCGCGGCGTTCTTTCTCGATCACTGAGAGATAAATGCGTCCTGTGGTCCAATTATTTGCCTGCGACAGATGCGCGTGCGTGAAGCGCTCGTAATGGCCCAGGTCGAGATCCGTTTCAGCGCCATCGTCAGTGACGAAGACTTCGCCGTGCTGGAACGGCGACATCGTGCCCGGATCGACGTTGATGTAAGGATCGAGCTTGATCAGTGCCACGTTCAGGCCGCGACTCTCGAGTAGACATCCGATTGACGACGCCGCCAGGCCCTTGCCGAGGCTGGAAACCACACCACCAGTAACGAAGATATATTTAGGCATCGGATTCTCCATTGGTTACCGTGTTATCGTTGCTTTCGCCAGCTTCGGGAGGATCGCCGGATTGATCTTTCTTGTTGTAACGTCCTTGCCGTAAATCTTCCTGTACCTCAACTGCTTTTTTCGCCGCCGGATCGAGAAACTTTTGTAGTCCTGCCAAACCAGCGCTCAGCAGGCTTGGTCCTTCCTGAGCGCGTTTTTCAAACTCTTCGACGGAAACGTCGTACGGCTTGCTCAAGCGAGAGAGGCCAAACAGGCCGCACAGGACCACGAAAACAATTACAGCTATGCCAATCAAGTCGCTCATACCGTTTGGACCATCAGTTCTCTAACTCGCTCGAGATCTGCAAACGTGTCCACGCCCGTTGAAGCCGCGCATGCTTCAACGACCTTGATTTTGATTCCGTGTTCGAGCGCGCGCAGTTGCTCGAGGGCTTCGATCTGTTCGAGCCGCGATGGCGGCCACTTCGTAAACTCCAGCAGCACGTCCCGGCGATAAACGTACAGGCCGGTGTGCTTCCGAAATAACTTCAAGAGCTCGGGTTCGTTTTCGAGTGCGGCATTAGGAGAACCGTGTCGCTTCGCTGCATCACGCGGATAAGGTATTGGCGAACGCGAGAAGTAGACCGCGTTATCGTTTTCATCCAGGACCACTTTAACCAGATCGAAATTTAGCAGATCCCGGATGGACTCGATCGGTTCCCAGGTGGTGACGATTCCGGCGCCGTTCGTTTTTGCGATCTCGTGGGCCATCGTGTCGACCGCGCGTTCGATCGTCGCCGGTGAGATCATCGGTTCATCACCCTGCACGTTTACTACGATCTCCGCTTCTGGAATGTTACCTGCCACTTCGGCGACGCGATCAGTGCCACTGGCATGGTCCGGCGCCGTAAGGACCGCCTCGATTCCGGTTCGTTGAACGGCATCGACAATCTGCTGGCTGTCAGTTGCGACTATTACGCAATCGACATTGCGTGCGGCGCGCGCGCGTTCGGCAACCCAGCAAACCATCGGTTTTCCGGCAATTTCGATGAGGGCTTTTCCTGGCAGACGGGTCGATGCGAGGCGGGCTGGAACAATGGCAACCGTGCGATTCACGGGGTAACAGCTTAGCTTGCGCCGCTCGCAACTGTCAACGAAATCATCCGCGTTCTACTTCTTTCTCGTCGCTGCTGCCTTCTTCGCCGAACGCGACCGCGAAGCGGCCGAGCGTTTTCTGGCGGCACTTCGTGCCTGGCTCGAGAGCGCCTCCTTAGACGCTGCGCTCCGGCCTTCACGCTTTAGTGCTTTTCGCGTCGCGCTTGCGCGTTTCGCTGACTTCTTTCCTCCGCTCCGGGCTTTTCGAATATCGCGTCTTGCTTGTTCCTTCGTCTCTTCAGACGAGTTTGCGGACGGTGGCAAGACGACACCGGCGCGCCGTGCTTTCGATAATCCAATCGCAATCGCTTGCTTCGTCGAGCGCGCGCCGTGCTTGCCTTCGCGAATGTGTTCCATCTCTTCGCGCACAAACTCACCGGCTTGTGTGCTCGGAGATTTTCCTTCTCTCTTATCGCGTCGGGCTCTTTCAAGTGTCTCTTTTTCCGGCATGTACACCACCCCCTCTGACCGAGCTTGATACGCTATGGTAAATCGTTATCAGCAAAGGCAAGGTGTATACCCGAGATTTTCGTCACAAACTTCCTCCGGCGGGTGTTAACACTTTGAAAGTCTGAATCTCAAATTCCGCGGAGGTTTCTCATGCTCAAAATCACCTGGAATCGTTACTTTCTCGGTATGGCTCTAATCACGAGTATCGCGCTGGTAATCTGGATTGCCGGGGCGAGTGCGGTGGCGCAGAGCAGCCTCAGCGGCGAGTGGACTGCCACTGTTTCCTCCAAAGATAGTTCCAAGATCCAGTTGAATATGGAGCGCCGCAGCGAGAAGTCTGGCCGGCACCAGATGGGGCAGAGCTTCGAATTTTCGGATTTCCAGGGTTTGAGTCGCGAACAGGCTTTGAACGGCGGGCCCGTGAGCTTCAGCCTCGTGCGTGAAGCAGGCCGCATCGATTTCGAAGGCACTTTTCAGAACGGCAAGGGTTCCGGCACATTTCGATTTACCGGAAACGCCGGGTTTGTTTCCGCAATGAAGAGCCGCGGTTTCGACTTTGACCAAACTTCCGATAATGGCGACCGGGAGCGCGACGATCGCCTGTTCGCGGCCGCAGCACTCAACGTCACTACTGCCCTCGCAGACGACCTCAACTCCGCCGGTTTCGGAAAACTCCGCGTCGACGATCTCTTCAAGGCCGCGATCTTCAAGATCGATTCAAACTTCATGCGCGAGATGAAAGCGAGCGGGTTCAATAACCTCGGCATGGAAGATCTGGTCAAAGCACGCATCTTCAAGATCGACGCTGAGTTTGTGAAGCAGGTGAGTCAGATGGGATTCAACAATGAACCGTTTGAGACTCTCGTGAAGATGCAGATTTTCAAAGTCACGCCTGAGTTCATCACTGAGATGCGGAACGAAGGTTTGAATAATCTACAGGTGGAAGATCTTGTGAAACTACGCATCTTCAAGATCGATACTGACTTCATTCGCGCTGCAAAAGCTGACGGTGTGCCGCTGGAAGTCGAGCGCCTGGTGCAGAGAAAAATCGGTGTAGCTCGTCGCGAAGAATAGTTTTCAGCCACAAAAAGGCACATAAGGCGCAAAAGGTTAAATCAGATCTTTTGTGCCTTTTGTACTTTTTTGTGGCTGAATGCGGTAAACACATCTTTGGTCGCCTTTAATAATATGCTCCGCGCGCTCGACACTCACTCCCGGACCGAGCACAGATCGAAACAACTCCAGCTCCGTCGAACAAAACCCCTGACAAGCATTCGCCGCCGCACAAATCGGACAGTGATTCTCCACCAGCAGGTAACTTCCCTTACCTTCCTTCCTGACCTCCGCCATGTAGCCTTCATCGGTCCGGACTTTCGCGAGCGCCGCCAGTTTCTTCTCCAAAGGATCTCCAGGTTTGATGCGCTTGCCATAGTCAGCGCGCTGGCGCGCACAACGCGAAGTCAACACACGCTCCAGACCCTCGTCTCCAAACGCATCCTTGACCGAGTCGATTAACGCCACACTCAACTCGGCATAAGCCTCCGGAAACAGGTGGTCAGCCTCAGGCGTGAGACGCCAGAACTTCGCCGGGCGCCCGATTGGCACCGGGCGTTCTTCAGCCGTTACGAGCCCTTCGCGCTGCAACGCGTAGAGATGTTGTCGCACGGCCATGGCAGTCAATCCCAGCCGTTCTGCCAGTTGCGCCGAGTCGATTGGACCCTCAGTTTTCAGTAGCTTCGTAATCGCGCGCCGCGTCTTGCGCTCCGCCGGCGCCTGCACTCCTGCGCTCATGATTATCTTTCTAAAGAATTCTCTTTACAAAGTCAAGAGTCAGTGCTACGCTTTCGACTTAATAAAGGACTTTCTTTAGAAAGTAGGAAGAGGTTGGCAAATGGCGGATGTTTTTGATGGTGTGAGGGTGGCAATCACGGGTGGCACTTCAGGTCTTGGTCTCGCGCTGGTACGGGAATTACGACAACGCGGCGCGCGCGTGGCGTTTGTCGCGCGTACTCGCGAACGCGTCGCGCAGGTCGCGCTGGAAAACCCCGGCGCCCATGGAATCGTGGGCGACGTGGCTTCGAAAAACGATATCTATCCGATGGCGATCCAGATTACAGGTGAACTCGGCGGTCTCGACGTGCTCATCAACAACGCATCGGATCTTGGCCCGACACCACTGGCGATGCTCTCTGATACGGAGTGCGAAGACCTCGAACGTGCGTTTGCTACCAACGTCATTGGTCCTTTTCGACTGACCAAGGCGCTGATGGGCGCGCTCGCGGCTTCAGCTCGTGAAGGGCGTGGCGCGGTCGTGCTGAATATCTCGAGCGACGCGGCAATTAGCGCGTATCCAGGTTGGGGTGCATACGGTTCGAGCAAGGCCGCGCTTCATCACCTGACTCGCATTTGGAACGAAGAGCATGTGAACGAAGGCATCTACTTTCTTTCGCTCGATCCCGGCGACATGGATACGCCGATGCACGCCGCTGCGATACCCGATGCTGATCCGGCGACGCTCAAGCGCCCCGAACAAGCTGCGCATGAACTTGCGGAAGCAATTGCAGCACAGATTGAACGGATAGAAGAATCGATAAGGAGTTAGGAATGTTAGCCGCTCAACTGCCGGTCCAACGACCGCTTGATGCGAAGCTGCTCGTCGTCGACGAAAAGCGCAATCTGATCCATGTGCCGCGCAGTGCGTTCGTGGACTTTCTTCGTGCGGCTGATCTGGTGATTGCCAACGATGCGGCAACTTTGCCGGCTAGTCTGAGCGGTGTACATCAGCCGACTGGAAAATCGATTGAGCTGCGGCTGGCCGGTCGGCCGTCGTTAGATCCGATGGACGTCAACTGTTTCAGTGCGGTGGTCTTCGGTGAAGGTGACTTCCACATGCGCACTGAAGATCGGCCACTGCCGCCGCAGTTGCAAGCCGGCGATACGCTCGTGCTTGGTCCATTGAATGCGACACTTGAAAAGCTGTTGGGTCACCCCCGACTGGTGGCGCTTCGGTTTATTGGCACTGCAGATGAAGTGTGGAGTGGTCTGGCCAGTCACGGCAGGCCCATTCAATACTCGCACCTGCAATCCTCTCTGGAGTTGTGGGATGTTTGGACAAAGATCGCGGGACCACCGGTGGCGTTCGAACCACCTTCGGCCGGCTTCGTGCTCGACTGGCACGTGTTATCTGCGATTCGCGAACACAACGCACGCTTCGCTACCATCACTCACGCAGCCGGCATCTCTTCGACTGGTGACGAAGATCTCGATCGACTGTTGCCGTTCGATGAGCCTTATCACATTCCGCCAACCACCGCGAAAGAAGTTGAGCTGACGCGTAAACGAGGCGGTCGCGTGATTGCTGTCGGGACAACAGTCGTGCGTGCGCTCGAGGCTGCAGCAACTGAAGACGGTCATCTGCGCAGCGGCGATGGTGTCGCAAAGGGACGAATCGGTCCGTCGACTTGCTTAAAAGTCGTCGACGCGATTCTTTCAGGCACTCACGAGCGAGGAACGAGTCATTACGAGTTGTTGCGTGCCTTCCTCGAAGATTCAACGCTCGAACGGGCGACGGAGGAATTAGACGCGCGCGGATATCGCACCCACGAGTTTGGCGACTCGGTTCTGATCCTGTAATACTGTCGGGACCATGACCAAGCCCCTTCCCCGAATCGCCCTGCTCTTATTTCTCTGTCTTCTGATTGCCGTCCCTGTTCCCGCGCAGACCAATGCGCCGATAAAGGAACAGAACATTCGCGCCGAGCTCGGCTTTCTCGCGAGCGATGCGATGCAAGGCCGCGGCAGCGCCACGAACTACGAACGAATCGCCGCGGAATACATCGGCTCCCAGTTTCGACAGTTTGGACTCGAGCCGGGCGGTGATACTGATAGCGCGGGCAATAAGAGTTACATCCAGCGCGTCTCGCTCAACTCAGGCATTAATCCGTCGGCCGAGCCGCGCACAACCTGGAACGCGATCGGAGTGCTCAGAGGAACGCAGGCGGACGAAGTAATCATGCTGAGCGCACACCTGGATCACCTCGGTGTCAATGAGTCTCTGACGGGCGACAAGATCTTCAACGGCGCTGACGACGACGCATCCGGTTGCGTTGCCGTCCTGGAACTCGCGCGTGTGCTCGCGGCCGGTAAACGACCGCGGCGCACCATCTACTTCGTCTGCTTTGGCAGTGAAGAGCGAGGCGGTCAAGGTTCGCGATACTTCATTGCAAACTCACCCGTACCACTGCCTCAAATCGTCGCCGACCTCACCTTTGAAATGCTGGGCCGGCCGGATTCGAAAGTTCCCGCCGGAACTTTGTGGTTGACAGGTTTCGAACGCTCAACACTGGGCCCGGAACTCGCGCGGCAGGGCGCAGCACTCGTTGCCGATCCTCGTCCCGAGCAGAATTTCTTTCGCCGTTCCGATAATTATTCGCTCGCATTGCGCGGCGTTATCGCGCACACAGTTTCGAGCTTCGGCTTGCACACTGACTATCATCGTGTGAGCGATGAAATCGATAAGATCGACTTCCCTTTTATGACGAGATCGCTGAACTCGCTCGTGAAGCCAGTGCAATGGCTGGCGAATTCCACCTTCCGTCCCGCATGGTTGCCGGGACAGGCGCCGACAAGATGAAGCCCAGATTCTTCAGCACGCCTGCGCAATTCAGACAGTGGCTTGAGCGAAATCACGATCGCGAGACTGAACTGCTCGTTGGGTTTCACAAAAAAGCCTCTGGCAAGAAGAGCGTCACGTACAACGAAGCATTGGAGGAAGCCCTCTGTTTTGGCTGGATCGATGGCGTGCGAAGGAATTTGGATGAAACGAGCTATACGATTCGTTTTACTCCACGCAAGCCGAGGAGCATTTGGAGTAATGTCAACGTCAATCACGTCGAGCGATTGATCAAAGAAGGACGCATGCACGCTGCCGGACTCGAAGCGTACGCGCGTCGCGATCCCAAACTAACTGGTATCTATGCATTCGAGAATAGACCAAAGGAACTCGCGCCTGAGTATGAAAAACAGTTTCGCGCTAATAAAGCCGCTTGGGAGTTCTTTGGGAAATATCCACCTGGGATCAAAAGAACCGTGATCTTCTGGGTCATGAGCGCGAAAAAAGAGGAGACTCGCATACGCCGGCTGCAACAACTCATTGAGAATTCCGCAAAGGGTGTGAGAATGGGCGTGCTTAACCCCAAAGGTAAAGAGTAGATGGCCGACCTGCTCGTAAATCTGTTGAACTTGCCAACCTGCAACAGCACGGCTGAGCAAGAATTCAATATCCGTCGAGCGCAGCCGTTTGAGCTAACGCCGGTTCGTCGCTTCGTTGAAACAAATTTTTCGCGGCGTTGGGCTGACGAGATCTCCGTCGGCTTCGCACGACAACCAATCTCGATCTTTATTGCGACTGTTGACCGCGAGATTGTCGGCTTCGCGGCGTATGAGTGCACGCGTCGAGGGTTCTTTGGTCCAACCGGAGTCATTCCCGCGGCGCAAGGAAAGGGCATCGGCAAGGCTCTGTTACTCGCCTCGCTCTGGGCACTGCGCGAGATGGGTTACGTTTACGCAATCATCGGCGCAGCCGGCCCGGTGCACTTTTATCAGAAGACAGTCGGCGCGATAGTCATCCCCGGCAGCGAGCCAGGCATCTATACCGACTTGTTAAGAAATACGGATTCATGAAAGTAATTCCGCCGGGCCCGAAAGGCTCGTTGATCATGGGCGTGATGCGCGAGTTCAATCGCGACATGCTCGGCTTTGTCACACGTTGCCGCGACTATGGCGACGTCGTTCATGCGCGATTCCTGTACGTTCACGCATATTTTCTTTACAACCCGAGCGACATCGAGTCGTTGCTGATGACGAAGGCCAAAAGTTACCGCAAGGCGGTGTCACTGCGGTCACCGTTCTTCCATCGCCTGGTTGGCAACGGACTGGTAACAAGCGAAGGCGACTTCTGGAGACGCCAGCGACGCCTGGCCCAACCGGCTTTTCACCGGCAGCGCATCAGCTCGTACGGCGACGTGATGGTCCAATATGCGGAGCGCGCCATTGTGAATTGGAAGGCGGGCGAACTGCGCGACCTCGCGCGCGACATGATGCGTATCACATTGGAGATCGTCGTCAAAACACTTTTCAATTCCGACGTTTCGAACGACGCCGATCACGTCGGCGAAACACTTTCGAGACTCGTGAAGCCGTTTGCGTCGCAAGCGACATTGAAATGGATTCTCGATAATCGTCTGCCGACACCCGGACACCGTCGATACTTCAATGCCGTGAGCGAAATCGATCGGATCGTGTTCCGCATCATCGCCGAACGTCGCGCCAGCGGTTATGACGAAGGCGATCTGTTGTCGATGCTGCTGCAAGCGCAGGACGAAGATGGCAGCCAAATGAATGACGCGCAGCTACGCGACGAAGTGATAACGCTGTTTCTCGCCGGGCACGAAACGACGGCGCTGGCGCTCTCGTGGAGCTGGTACCTGCTGACGAAGCATCCTGCAGCGGAGGAGAAGTTTCATGCAGAGCTGCGCGACGTGTTGGGCGGCAGGGCGCCAAACGTTTCCGATCTGCCGCGGCTCGCATACACGGAGATGATTGCGAAAGAGGCGCTGCGGCTCTATCCGCCTGCATACGGGGTTGGCCGTGAGGCGATTGAAGATACTGAGATCGGAGGCTATCACGTTCCGAAAGGAACGCAGCTCTTCGCGTTTCAGTGGGTCACACAGCGTGATGCGCGCTACTTTGATGAGCCTGACACTTTCAAACCTGAACGGTGGTCCAACGGCGAGCAGATCGCGAAATACGCTTACTTCCCTTTCGGTGGTGGCCCACGACAGTGTATCGGAAACTATTTCGCGATGATGGAGATCGTGCTGCTGCTCGCAACGATTGGACAGCGCTTTCGTTTCTCGCTCGATCCGGGGCACAAAATCGAGCTTCTTCCGGTCTTGTCTCTAAGACCTAAGAATGGAATAAAGGTGATTGTAGAGCCGCGGATTAACGCGAATTATTCCATTGATTGAACGATGCGCGCCCATTCTTCGATCGTCAGTGTTTCGGCTCGTCGCTGTAGATCGACTCCGGCCTTGCACAACACAATGCTCGCGCCGCCGTTTCGCTTCAGCGTCTCTTGCAAACGACCGGCTGAGTGACGCAGGTTGTTGAGGATCGTCTTTCTTTTCTGCGCAAAGCCCGCACTCACCGTTTCCCACAACAATTCTTCATCCACTACATCCGCGTTAATCCGCGGCCGAAATTTCAGTCGCATGACGCTACTCCAGACTTTCGGCGGCGGTCGAAACGCGCCTGGCGCGACGTCAAAGAGTTTCTCCGTTTCGCAGTACGCTTCGACGAGCACTGAAATAAAACCACGATCCGTTGTTCCAGGCGGGGCGAGGACTCGCTCGACAACTTCGCGTTGCAGCATCAGCACTATCTCTTCGAGACAGGCGCGTTGCGAGATTAGTCGTTGCAGAATGGCGGTCGAGATGTTGTAGGGCAGGTTCGCAACAAGCCGCGCGCTACTTGCTGGCCGAATCTCGGCGCAGAAATCTGTCGTGAGTGCATCCGCCATCACGAGATTGAAATTCTCAGCACCTGCAAAACGCCCAGTCAGTAACGGCGCCAGCTTACTATCAAACTCCACGGCAACGACGCGACCGGCACGTTCGACCAACGTGGAGGTCAACGCGCCCGTGCCTGGTCCAATCTCGATGATTGTTTCGTCAGCTTTAGGATTAAGAGCTTCGATTATGCGGTGGATGGTGCGCTGGTCCCTGAGGAAGTGTTGGCCCAGGCGCTTGGAAGGATAAGGTTCCGCACCTTCATCCTTCATTCGTCGGAGTTCCTTTGCGGCGCGGATACCCGGTCACTTCGATGTCCTTGCCGCGCTGGATCACGTTGACTCGTTCCAACTCGAGCGCATCCGACATCTTCTCGACGCCTGTTCCGCCGATTGCATTTGGAGCTGCGGTTCCGCCGATGATCTTGCGTGCGATGAAGAACGTGGCTTTGTTGACGAGACCAGCATCGAGAAACGAGCCTGCGACACTCGCCCCACCTTCAACCAAAACACTCTGCAAAGATCGGCTGCTTAGTTCTTTCAGAACTGAACGCAGATCACCGCGGATTGCATTCACGATTTCAACGCCCTGCTCGTGCAGTGTATCCGTGTTATCCGCGTTACCAAAGACGATCACTGGCGCGTCGGCCGTAGTTCGAGCGAGTTGCGAATCGGCGGAGAGTCGATTCGCACCGCCGAGCACAACACGAACTAATGGACGTCGACGCGGCAGTCCTGAACGATCAGTCAGAAGAGGATCATCGGTCGCCGCGGTTCCCGCGCCGACGAGGATCGCGTCGTAGTCGTGACGCAGTTCGTGCGCGCGCGCACGGGCCTCGGGACCAGTGACCCAACGAGCATCACCGGTGCGAGTCGCGATCTTCCCGTCGAGTGAGACGGCGAGTTTCAAATGGACGAACGGCAGTCCGGTCGACATGAAATGTAAATAGGCTTCATTGACGTGGGCTGCTTCTTCGCGCATCAAGCCGGTGTCCACCTGAACTCCTGCCGCACGGAGATGTGCAAAGCCTTTGCCCGAAACTTTCGGATTCAGATCTTCGATGGGCGCAACCACACGCTTAACGCCTGCCGCAACCAACGCGTCGGTGCAGGGCGCGGTGCGGCCGCGATGTGCATGCGGCTCGAGAGAAACGTAGGCAGTCGCGCCACGCGCCTTCTCGCGCGCCTGGTCCAACGCGAGGGTTTCGGCGTGTTTAATTGCTTCAAAAATATAGAACCCCTCACCGACAACCTCCCCGGCCGGACTGACAACGACACAACCAACCAATGGACCAGGACTAACTTGCCCGACACCTCTCGCCGCCAATTCGAGCGCACGAGACATCATGCGGCGATCAGTGTCAGTCCAGGTCGTGGCAGGTTCAGTTAAGGTCGTTGTGGTCTGCATGCGAAAGAGTTAGTTTCACACAAAGGCGCAAAGATCAAAACCCAAGGCACAAACAAGAAACCTTTGCGCCTTTTCGTAAACTTGGCGCCTTTGCGTGAAACCTCTTTTAGTTCCCAAACAAGCTATTCACGTACTGCTGAGGATCGAAAACCACCAGGTCGTCGACCTTCTCTCCAATTCCGGCGTATCGAATCGGCAGGTTCAACTCTTTCGCGATCGCCACCGCGATTCCGCCTTTCGCAGTCCCATCGAGCTTTGTCAAAACGATTCCCGTCACGCCGGCAACCTTCAAAAACTGTCGCGCCTGTTCGAGTCCATTCTGTCCCGTAACTGCATCGACGACGAGCAACGTCTCGTGCGGCGCCCCGTCCACCTCGCGCGCCGCCACGCGTTTCATCTTTTCCAGTTCAGCCATGAGATTCGATTTGTTGTGCAGTCGACCCGCCGTGTCGACGATCAGCACTTCGGATCCACGCGCCTTCGCCGCTTTCAGCGAGTCGAAAAGCACTGCTGCCGGATCAGTTCCCTGCTTCTGCTGAATCAAAGGCACTCCCGTGCGCTCCGCCCAGATCGCGAGCTGGTCCGACGCTGCCGCGCGAAAAGTATCCGCGGCACAGATCAGCACGTCGTTGCCTTCGGCCTTGATCCGTTGCGCGAGCTTCCCGATCGTAGTCGTTTTACCCACACCGTTAACACCGACAATCATCATCACGTACGGCGCGACACTCTCCGGCACAGTCATCTCCGAAGCGACACCCTGCCGCTCCGAAGCCTGCAGGATATTCAACAGCTCACTCTTGATCGCATTTTTAAGCGCATCGAGATCATTGATCTGCTTGCGAGCAATGCCGCGACGAACTGTCTCGAGTATATCGAGCGTCGTCGGCACACCGATATCAGCAGCAATCAAAACCTCTTCGAGCTGCTCCAATAACTCTTCGTCTATCTGCTTGCGTCCAGCAAAAACCGTGTCGAGCTTTTCAGACAGCGAGTCGCGCGTAGCTGCAACTGCACGACGAAATCGCGCCGAGAACTCCTGCTCGAGCGCCGCCTCCTGCGCCTGCAACTCCTCCATCGAGAGGTTGAGACCCAGCACCGAGCTCTGAAACGGCGACCTGGAAGGAACTACTTCTTCCTTTACGACCTTAGCAGGAGGTTCAACTGGAGGCTCGACTGTCGGAGGCACCGGCGTTGGTGGCGTCTCCGGTACGGCTTCGGCAGGCTCGTTTAAACGCAGGGAGACAAAGTCATCCTTTTTTCTTCTCCAAAAAAGTCCCATGTGAGGCGATTATAAACAGAAACCCACGGATTACACAGAAAGGGGGTTATTGACCGCTGAAATCTGTGCCATCTGTGGTTGAGCCAGGTTCGCCTTGGGCTTTCTTAGTTTGACTTGTCCGGGTTTGATTTGACCTTCCTTGCAGGCTTCCGAAAGTGCCGCGACGACCGCGGGGTCGTAACGCGTGCCGACAAAATCCTCGATGCGCGCGAGCGCGTCTTCAAACTTCATCGCCTTTTGATACGGACGATCGGTCGTCATCGCGTCAAATGTATCCGCGACGGCGACAATCTTGCCCATCAGCGGTATCTCGTCGCCCTTCAACCCTTGCGGATAACCCTTGCCGTTAACCATCTCGTGATGCATGTACATCCCCGGCAGAAACTCTTTCATCGCGGGAATCTGATTCATGATCTTGTAGCCCTTCTGCGGGTGCTGCTTCATGATCTCGTATTCTTCATCCGTCAGCGCCGCGGGCTTCTTGAGTATGTTGTCGTCGATCGCGATCTTGCCGACGTCGTGCAGCAACGCGCTGATCCGGATCTTCTCGGTCTCTTCGTCTGACAAACCCAGACGTTGCGCGATCGCCATCGAGAAACGTGAGACGCGTTCCGAGTGACCACGAGTGTAAGGATCTTTGCCGTCGATTGCGGCCGCGAGACCTTTAACCGTGCCGAGAAACAGTTCGCGGTTCTCCTGAGCAGACCGTTGCAAGTCGCCGATGAAGCGCTCGATCTGATCGGTCATGAGGTTGAAGGAGTTGCCGAGATCACCGAGCTCAGTACGGCTCGTCACTTCGATTCGTTTCGAGAAGTCGCCCGATGCGATGCGATGTGCGGCCTCCGCGAGTTCTCTGACCGGATGCGTCAACTTGCTTGCGAAGAAAATTCCGATGAGCACCGTCAGCAAAGCCGCGATCAAACTGATCCAGAGCGTTTGCCAACGCATGTCAGACACAGACGCCAGCGCCGCCGCTTCGTCCTGAATAGCGATCACGCCCAAACGCGAGTTCTTATCGAGTTCGGCGGTTGCGTACGAACCAAGCATCTCGACAGTACGGCCGTCACGTGTCGCTGAAAACGGAGCCAGTGCCGACTGCACCTGCGCGCCTGATTCCTGCCAATCCTGGACCACCTTCAGATCCGTCATCGGCTTTTCGGAAAAGGCCACGCTGGCTTCCGGATGCGCGACTGCACGCCCGTTCTGGTCCACCACAAACACAACGGGCAATCCGGCGTTCAACAGGTCTCGCTCGCTTTTCGAAGTCGGCTGTTGCACGGCGTCGAAGACTTCCTGAAAAGAAACGATCGCGACCACTGCTGCAACGACGTCCTGGTTGTTTGTACCACCGAGTACGGGTTCCGCGATCGTGAGCGCCATCTCCTGTCCCGAACGAATGACCTGCGGCCTGCTAACTACGAGGCCACGACCATTCATGTGCGCGAGCACTTCGCTAACGCGGGCGTCAACTTCATCGAGCTTGATTACGTCGGGCTGAAAGGCGCGGTGCAGAGTTCCATCAACGGGCCAGAGTGCAAGCGCGATCAGGTTTGGATCTTCCTGAAGGGTTTTCTGGAGTCGCAAATCGTATCCCGCCTCGTCCAACGACTGGATGCCGCCTGAGATCTCAAACGCGCGGGCGAGACCGGTCACAACGTCTCGATAGCGCTGCCCGTAAAGCTCGATCTGGCGCGCCTTATCCTGCACGAGCTGGGCCTGATAGCGACCTTCAACAGCCCTCAACTCGTCGGCGCTACGGCCGGAGAGCAGGAAGCCCGTGAAGGTAAGGGGCGCGAGGCCCACCAGCAGCAGGACTCCCAAAACGATGTAGAGGAGACGGATTCGACCGAGTTTTTCGAGCATTCTTTAGGTCTGGCGGTACAATCGACGGCAGGTTCGGGGTCTTCCGAGGCACGTTTGCTCGGGCGTTCGCTATTATTCACAACCACTCATAGGTGTGTCAACGAGTTTTAACACCGATTTATGCGGAAAGGACGGATTTCTCGACTTCCAGCGCACTGGCTGCGTCTAAAGTGCTGAGCGCTAAGGCTCGAGAATGGAAACTTTGGGTAGCGACGAGGTAATCGTTGAACGCGCCCTGACGGGCGATGCCGAAGCTTTTGGCGAGTTAGTGCGGCGCTGGGAGCGACGGATATTTGCGCTTACTTACGGCATGCTCGGCCGCGAAGAAGACGCTCGCGACGCTACCCAGGAGACTTTTATCGCAGCTTTTCGAAACCTACGCGGTTTTCGGGGCGAGGCCAAAGTCTCCTCGTGGTTGCACCGGATCGCGGTTAACCAGTGCATTTCGCGGCAACGGCGGGCGAAGGTCCGGAGTGAGTCGGCTCTGGATGACGAGCAGGAAAATGGCGCCGCCGGCTTTGCGGCGCCGGTCAGCGAGTCGCCAGTGCGCGTCGTTGAAGGCAGGCAGGAGACGTTGGCGGTGCGCCGGGCAATAAACAGTTTGCCGGTCGAACTGAGGCAGGTCGTGGTCATGAAAGAATTTGAAGAGTTGACGTTTCGTGAGATTGCCGACGCGCTCGAGTTGCCGTTGAGCACCGTCAAGAGCCGTTTGTACACGGCGTTAAAGCAGTTGCAGATGCGATTGCAGAAGTTTGAAAGCAGGGCTTGAGGTGAAAGAAATGATGAACTCTCCCAGTTGTGAACGCGCACAGGATTTGGTGGCGTTTCTCTATCACGAAGTGGACGAGCGCGAGACGCGCGAGTTCCGGCTTCACCTGCAGCAGTGCAAACAGTGTAGCGATGAAGTCGCTTCGTTTGGCGTCGTGCGTGAGTCGATCACGGCTTGGCGAGACGAAGCCCTGGCGGGTTTTGTTTCCACGCCGGTTACGACTAAGACCAGGAAGTCGGCAGTCTCAGCGCTACGACAGTTCTTCGATCTCTCGCCGTTGTGGCTGAAAGGGGCAACCGCGTTTGCGATGATCGCATTCGTCGTGCTTGTGGCTTTGGCGGTGGTGAAACTGCGGACGAACAACGCGCCTACAAATCTGAACGCGGACGCGAAGTACACCGAGCACGATATGAATCAAATCGTGAAGGAAGCTTTGGCAAAACAGGCGGATGCATTTAAATCAGTGGAAACGCAGACTCAAACCGCACACGTCGTCGAGACCGCAAGGCCCAAGAGGAGGGTTTTGCCGGCAAGTCAGATGACAGGCCAGTTTGCGAAGAGCCGGCGGCCTCTTTCGAGAGCTGAGCGGGAACAACTCGCTGCCGACTTGCGACTGCTTTCAACAGAAGAGGAGACAACTCTTCATCTGCTCGGAGATCGAATCAACCAGTAATCCACGTTTGAGGCAAAGATGAAACTCAGATCCCTGATACTTCTATTCGCAGCACTCTTGCTCCTCACCCCGACCACTGTCACGAAGGCGCAAGAACCGCCACCAGTCGAGGATTCGATCAACCAACTTCAGTTGACGCCCGAACAGCGCCAGCGCATTCGAATGATCTTCGAGGAGAACAAGAACGAACGCCAGACGACCAACCGTAGACTCCGCGAGGCGCAAATCGCCCTCACTCAGTCACTCGATGCTGAACCCACTGACGAAACCGTAATCGAGCAACGTGTAAACGAGCTCGCAGCCGCCCAGGCCGCTCAAATCCGGATGAGAATCCAGATCGAACTGAGAATTCGCCGCGAGTTGAGCCGCGAACAATTAGCCACCTGGCGACGCCTCCGACTCCAGATGCGAGACCTCATGGACGTCCAGCGCCCAGTCAACAAACGGCCTGCTGCTCAAGGCCTGTCCCCTCGTCGAAACGTCCGGCCACGCTAGATCTATCTCAGCCACGGCCTTGACGCCCCGCACACAATTTGCGCATGATAGGCCGCTCTTCTAAACGCGCAGTCCTAAAACTACTTAACGCTCTGGCGCAACGGAAAAGACCGAGTCTGATACGCTCTCCATGAACTTCGCTACGCGCGGCCTGCTCGAACTGCAAGAAACAACCCTTCTAGCCGCTCGCGC
>Ga0126376_10000048_pt1 | contig 46022 bp, 41 predicted proteins | sample PanSoiMetPlot_15_FD_92760 | JGI IMG/M metagenome (GOLD analysis project Ga0126376, IMG submission 92760) | Tropical forest soil microbial communities from Panama - MetaG Plot_15 | ecosystem: Environmental > Terrestrial > Soil > Tropical forest > Bulk soil | place: Panama | collected 2016-02-17 | reverse complement strand
GTTTGCAGGATGAGCATGAACGTGGCGTCGCTAATCACCGCAAACTGCTCTGGACGCTTTTGATGTTTGAGCTGTGGCACGAGAGTTTTGTGGAGACGCCGCGACGGATCGAGACTTCTGTAGGAAGCAGGGAAGGTTGACATATTTCAGACAGCATACGACGAACTCTTCTCTTGGTGACGCACTAGTGACTTTGCCGGACACGATCCTTTCGATGCACTGAACAGTCGTTTGTTTCAAGCTACTCCGCTGGCCCAATCTCGCAACGCTCGCTTCGTTTGGACTCAACTCGTCAAGCGATCTCCGATTGATGTTCGTGGTGTGATTCGTGTGCCTGCGGAGCGCAACGCGAAGGGAGTCGCGCTGTTTGCACTCGCGCAGCTTGCGAAGTACAGGAGAGTGAGGACGGAAGAGGCACGGCAGCAGGCGAACGAGATGTTGATGGCGTTGTTGTCGATGAAGCTCGATGGGTACAGTGACGCGGCGTGGGGGTACAACTTCAACTGGCAGAGCAGAAATTTCTTCGCGCCGAGAGAGATGCCGACGATCGTGGCGACGGCGTTTGCGGCGCGAGCGTTGGTCGAAGGAGGCCAGGATTTACATGATTTTCAGGATGAGGCCCGCAGCGTCTGTGAGTTCATAAAGAAAGATCTGCCGCGGAGCATCGACAATGAGAATGAGCTTTGCTTTAGTTACGCGCCACACAGCAAGACACGTGTTTTCAATGCAAGCTTACTCGCTGCGGAAGTGCTCGCAAGTGTCGGCAACTTAACCGGCGAGAGTGAATTGTTAACGCTGGCTGAGCGTGCGACGCGTTACGTCGTCAACAACCAGCGAGCGGACGGTTCCTGGTTCTACGGCGCTGGTCCAAAACAGTCGTGGATCGATAACTTTCACACCGCGTACATCCTCTTTTCACTGCAACGCATCCTGAATGCAGCATCGTTTGGTGCAGAATTTCAACTGGCCCTCGAGCGCGGCTACAAGTATTGGAAGAACAACTTCTTTCTTGCGGATGGCTGGCCGAAATACTACGATGGCGATCCTTATCCCGCGGATGCACACGCAGCGGCCAGCGCGATCGTCACTTTCCTCGAGTGTCGCAGACTCGACAATGATGCATTGAGTATGGCCCAGAAAGTTGCGTCCTGGACGATTCAGCACCTGCGCGACAGGCGCGGTTTCTTTTATTATCAACGACGACGTTTTTATACGATTCGCAAACCGTACATGCGCTGGACCGAAGCGTGGATGCTTTATGCGCTGTCGCGTTTGCTCGAAGAACAGCAATGCCAATCGCAGCAGACGTAATAATCGGTCGCGACGTGCGCATCTTCCAGCCCCATCTGGTCAACCTCTACGGTTGCTCGATTGGACCAGAAACGAAGATCGGCGCATTTGTCGAAATTCAGAAGAACGCGAGTATCGGCGCACGTTGCAAGATCTCGTCGCATAGTTTCGTGTGCGAAGGCGTGACGATCGAAGACGAGTGCTTCATCGGTCACGGCGTGATGTTTACCAATGACATTTATCCGAGCGCCGTCAATGTCGATGGCACACCGCAAACGGAAAGCGATTGGCAAGTGGTCAAAACTACCGTCAAGCGACGAGCAAGTATCGGCAGCAATGCGACGATTCTTGGCGGCGTCACGATTGGTGAAGAAGCGTTGATCGGCGCGGGCGCGGTCGTTACGAAAGACGTGCCTGACTTTGCAATCGTCGCCGGTGTGCCGGCGCGTGTGATTGGAGACGTTCGCAAAAAGCAATGATTCGAGTTGGTGTGATCGGGTACGGCTACTGGGGCCCGAATCTGGTGCGCAATTTTATGGCCGCGCCGGGTTCGGCGGTAACGCGCGTTTGCGATCTGCGCCAGGAGCGCCTCTCGTCGTTAGCAAAACTCTATCCGGCTGTGAAGAGGTGCAGCGATTCGAGCGATCTCATCAACGATCCGCAGATCGACGCGGTGATTATCGCGACTCCCGTTTCGTCGCACTTTGAATTAGCGATGGCGGCGCTAAAGGCCGGCAAGCACGTGCTGGTTGAAAAACCACTCGCCGCAACATCGGACCAGGCGCGCAAGCTCGTCGACGAAGCCGCTGCGCGCAAACTCGTGCTGCTCGTGGACCACACGTTCGTTTACACGGATGCAGTGCGCAAGATTCGCGAGTTGATCGCCTCGGGGCAACTGGGCGAGATCTATTACTACGATGCAGTGCGCGTTAACCTCGGTCTTTTCCAACACGATGTGAACGTCATCTGGGATCTTGCGATTCACGATCTCTCGATCATGGATTGTGTGTTGCCGTCGAAGCCGGTCGCGATCTCAGCGACCGGAATCAGTCACGTTCCCGGCCAACCGGAAAATGTCGCTTACATCACGCTCTTCTTTGCGAGCGTGCAGATCGCTCACGTACATGTCAACTGGCTGACGCCCGTGAAGGTGCGGCACACATTAATCGGCGGCAGCGAGAAGATGATCCTCTACGACGATCTCGATCCGAGTGAAAAACTGAAGGTCTACGACAAAGGCATCAACGTTACACCCGGTCGCCCGGAAGACGTTTACAAGTTGCTGGTTAGTTATCGCTCGGGCGATATGTGGGCGCCGAGGCTCGACAACACCGAAGCCCTTCAGACCGAAGCGCATCATTTCATCGACTGCATCGAAAACAGCAAAAAGCCCGAGACGGATGGACCAGCCGGCTTGCGTCTCGTGAACATGATCGAAGCAGCCGAAATATCTCTGCGTAATCGCGGCAAATTGGTCGAGATCCAGTGGTGAGCGGCAATGCGTCTCTGGATCGATCTTGCAAACTCTCCTCACGTCCCGTTTTTCAAAGCACTAGCCGAACGCTTCAAAGCGCAGGGTCATGAAATTGAGACTACGGCGCGCGAGTTTGCGGAAACGATTCCGTTGGCTCAGGCTGCGGGATTTGCGCCGCAGGTCGTGGGCGCTCATGCCGGGCGTGACGTGTCAAAGAAGGCGGGCAGCTTATTGAGTCGCGCGTGGGCGCTGCGAAAATGGGCGAGCGGCCGTAAATTCGATCTCGCGATCAGTCACAACTCTTATTCGCAGATACTGGCGGCGCGCGGGTTGCGAATCAAAACCGTGACCTTGATGGATTACGAACATCAGCCGGCGAATCATCTCGCATTTCGCTTTGCTTCGCGCATCATCGTGCCGGCGAGTTTCCCGGCGCGCCGTTTGCGCGCGTGTGGGGCGCGCGTGGGAAAGGTGCGGCGCTATCACGGGACGAAGGAAGACGTTTACCTGGCCGACTTTCAACCTGATCCATCGTTTGCGGCGCAGTTGTGTGAGCTTGGCGTTAAACCGGATAATGTGCTGGTCCTGATGCGGCCGCCCGCGCATGACGCGTTGTATCACCGTTTCCAGAACACGTTGTTTGCTGAGGCGTTGGCGATGCTGGCGGCGAAAGAGAACGCGCAGGTGATACTGTTGCCGCGCAATGAAGCGCAGCGTGCGGCGTTTGCGGATAAGTCTGTGATAATTCCCGCGAGGCCGTTGCATGGAGCGAATCTGATCGCGGCCAGCGACCTTGTGATCAGCGCGGGGGGAACGATCAATCGCGAGGCGGCGGCGCTGGGTGTGCCGGCGGCGAGTATTTACGCAGGCAAGTGGGCGGCGGTTGATGAGGGGCTGGTTAACGAAGGCAGGCTGCGACGGATCGCGAGCGCCGCGGATCTCAATAGCTTAGTGATCGAGAAGCAGCGCGCTGCAACTCCGCGGCGGTCGCGTGAGGTTATTGATGAAGTTGTGGGACTCATATTCGACTGAGCTTTTAAGTCAGACTTGGAGGAGGTCAGTACCGTAACGCGATAGCGTCGGGTCAGTCTCGCGCAATGATATCCAGGAAGGACAGGGCCGCGTACGACCCGACGCTCCCGCGTTACGGTACTGACCTCCTCCAACAGTGAGCAACTAATTCGTGCAAGCAGAACGAACGCGACAATCAACGATCGATCCCAGCCTCGTGCGTGTGCCCGGACGCGCGCCGAGGTGGATCGTGCCTGCGGTTAAGGTGTCGCTCGTGATCGCGGATGCATTGACCGCGGCGCTCGCTTTCATGCTTGCGTTCTACGCTCGGGAAGACATTTCAGCGTTTGAAGGTTGGAGGTGGAGCGCTCGCTTCGCACCTTACGCGGCGCTGCTGGTGTTTGTAGTCGCCATCAGGCTGTTAAGCTTTCGTTACTGCGATCTCTATCGCGTTCGCGGCGAGTTCTCATTCGTCGACGACGGCATTCGCATCTTTAAAGCCACTGCCATCGGTTCATTGCTAATCGTCGCCGTGGCGTTTTTGTATCGCGGCGGTTTCCAGTTTCGAGCGTTCTCGTACGCGCGCGGCGTGTTTGTCGCCGACTTTTTCTTCGTACTGATCGGCGCCGGCGCGTTGCGATTCGTCATGCGATCGGTGCAGACGTTCGTGCGCAGCCGCCAGATCAATCTGATTCCGACACTCGTTGTCGGTCGCGGTCAGGAAGCATCTTTGTTCATACGTGAAATGCGCGAGCGTCCATCACTCGGTTATCGCGTGATCGGCGTCGTCGACACAAATGCGATCGATCCACAAAAGTCATACGAAGACGTTCCCGTAATCGGCAGGCTCGAATCGCTGCCGGAAGTGATTCGCGACTCGGGCGCAAACGAGGTGATCATCGCCGACCCGCAGGTGAACGGCGACACACTGTTTGAAGTGATGATGCGTTGCGGCCGCCGGCGCGGCGTTGAATTTCGGATCGCGCCCAGTCTCTTCAACTGTCTGCCACGTAAAACAGAGATCGATCAAATCGGCGTGCTGCCGATGATTCGTCTGTTTCGTGAACCGCTGTCCAACAGCGCGCGCATCCTGAAGCGCACTTTCGATCTGATCTTCGCCGCGCTCGCGATCCTGTTGTTTCTTCCGCTCTGGCTCTTGATTGCGTTACTCATCAAGCTCGACTCGAAGGGTCGCGTGTTTTATACGCAGGAACGAGTCGGCATGGACGGGCGTCTCTTTCTGCTTTACAAGTTTCGCACGATGCAGGCGAACGCGGACGCTGAGCTTCATCGGGAATACCAACGTGCGTTTATCGCCGGTCGTGCGGAGGCAAATCTCGGGAATGAAACCACGCCAACGTACAAGCTGCTCGCAGATCCGCGCATTACGCGCATCGGAAAGATTTTGCGGCGCACGAGTCTCGATGAAGTGCCGCAGTTATTGAACGTCTTGTCAGGCGACATGAGCATGGTTGGACCACGCCCGCCGATTCCGTACGAAGTTGAGGCGTATGAGTTGTGGCATCGCAAACGTCTCGACATGAAGCCCGGGTTGACCGGGCTGTGGCAGGTGTCGGGACGAAACAGCTTGCCGTTTGAGGAGATGGTGCGGCTGGATCTGTTCTACATCGAAAACTGGTCGTTGTTGCTCGATCTCAAGATCATTCTGCGCACCGGGTTCGTGATGATCGCCGGCGATGGCCACTGATTACTGCGCCAATCCAGCAAGTGCGACTTCCAGCAACAGAATCTTTTTGATTCCTTTGTAGAGTGGTTCGATTTCACAGTTCTCGGTCAGCGCGTGTGAGTCGTTGCACGGACCAGCGCCGGTCGAGATCGAGTTGATGCCCTGGAGAAGCGCCGCGCTCGAGTTGTTGGAACCGGCATTTCCGATCGGCGGATCGAAACCCATCGCGCGATGAACTGCTTCCGCGATCTTGACCAGATTCGATTCGCGATTGCCGGGCAGCACGGCCGCCGGCGACGTCGAGATGACATCAGTCTTCACGGTCATTCCGGCGTGCTTCGCCTCCTCGTCGAGAATCGTGGCGATCTTCTTCTCCAGGTCCGCGATCACGTCGTTGCTCGTCGAGCGCAGGTCAACCGTGAACCACGCATCCGAAGCCTTCGCGTTAACTACTTCCGAGCCGCCGAGCATCCCGATGTTCAGATTCGAAGACGGACTGGTCGGCACCTTCAATTCGTAAATGCGCGCGATAGCGTGGGCCAGCGGGAGCGTTGCGGAATACGGCGGAGTGCGCGAACGCGTGTGACCGCCTGGTCCAATAAAGTGATGCCGATACCAGTTGATGCCGATGCCCGCGTAGGTGAATCCTTCGTAACCGCCGTCGAGCGCGATGTAGTAATCAACCTTGCCTTTGTTATCTTTCGTATACTGCTTCGCGCCGCTCATGCCGGCTTCTTCGTCAGTCGTGAAAACGAAAACGAGATCGCCTTTGGTCTTGATTTTGGCAGCGTCGAGCGCGCGAATCGTTGCGAGCAAGGCCTCGATGTTGCGGGTGTCGTCGCCGATTCCGGGAGCGTAAACGCGCCCGTCGCGAACAGTTGCTTTTATCTTCAGTCCCGGTTGAAACACCGTGTCCATGTGAGCGTCGAAGACAGTCACTGGACCACCGCCAGTGCCTTTGCGAGTGGCGATCAGATTGCCGGCTGTGTCATAACGGATGTCGAGGTTGTGTTTGCGCAACAGGCTTTCGATGAATTTCGCGCGTTGCTGTTCCTGTTTTGAGGGCGCGTTGATCTCGGTGATAGCGATCCACTCGCGCAGGATCTCGTCACGAGTTTTTTCGATATGATCGAAGGCAGCCTGAACGCGCGCGTCGTCTTGCGCGGCCTTCACTTGATCGGTCGGAGATGCAGTTTGCGAGAAGGCAATTGTAGACAGGGTTAACAGGATTGACAGGACTAGCAGGATGGAGCGCATGGATTTTCCTGGTTGGATGGAATAGTAGACCGTTCGCATTCTAATATGCCGCGTATGCAGATTTCGACTGCGCTCGAGCGAGCCGTTATTGGCTGCCTCTTTCTCATCGCCTTATTTGCACCTCATTCGATTGCGGCGACGCAGTCTGCGTGGTTGTTGGGAATGGTGTTCTGGCTCGCGCGCTTCGCAGTCTTCCCGCGGCCGGTGCTCCGTCGGTCGCCTGTCGATTACGCGCTGCTCGGCTTCTTCGTGCTCAGCGGTATCTCGGGAATCTTTTCTTACACGCCGTTCATGTCGATCGGAAAGATGCGCGCGGCGAGTTTGTTCACGATCGTTTACCTGCTCTCTCAGAACGTGCTCTCGTTGCGGATGGTCCGACTGCTGGCCCTCACGTTGCTCGGATCGTGCATGATCAATGTCTTCTTCACTGCCGGACAACTGGCAGTCGGCAAAGGCGTGAAGGTGCAAGGCGTTGCGCCGGCGAGTCCTTTAGCGAAAGCAGTCTTTCACACCAGGACCGTGAACAAACCAACACCGATCGTAAACGGCGACACGATCTGGGAGGTTGACGGAACGCCAGTAGGCAGTCCTGAAGAGCTGGCGGCGGCGCTTGCGGCGGGACCGTCACCTGCGAAAGTCAAGATCTATCGCGTTGAATGGACGCCTGAGCTCGAGGTGCCGCGGTCCGAGTTGCTGCCGGGATCTAACGCTTTGGATCAACTCGGCATCAGTAGTTGGTCACGCGGACGTGATTGGCGCGCCACCGGCTTCTACAATCACTGGGTCACTTACTCCGAAGTGCTGCAACTGATCGCCTCGCTCGCCCTGGGAATTTTTCTGGCGCTCAAGCAAAAAAAGAACCTGACGGGCGTGTTGCTGCTCGTCGCGATTGCCGGCTTTATCTTTGCGCTCGGCATGACCGTTACGCGTGCTTCGTGGATTGGCTTTGCAGTGTCTGCCGTTGTGATGTTGCTGTTGACTGCCTCACGTCGCACGATCCTGATCGTCGCTGCCTGTGCTTTGCCGCTCGTTCTCGCGAGCGTGGTGTTGTTACAACAGAAACGCAGCATTCGGTTCTTTGACAAGTCGGACCAATCGACAAGCTGGCGCGAAACAGTTTGGAAAGAAGGATTCGAACTGTTCGTGAGCAAGCCGCGACATCTTGTCTTCGGGGTGGGAATGGATTCGATCAAGAGCCACTGGCGTGAGTGGGGTTTGTTTGACAATGGTCGCCAGCCGATCGGCCACATGCACTCCAACCTCTTGCAGATCGCACTCGAACGTGGATTGCCGGCATTGATCGTCTGGCTGATCTTATTAGGCGTTTATCTTCGTATGCTGTGGCGAATCCAGCGTCGGGCGGGAATTGAGGATTTTGTGCGCGGCGTGAGCCTGGGCGCGCTTGGCGGCACGATTGGCTTCTTCACGAGCGGGCTGGTCCATTACAACTGGGGTGACTCGGAAGTAGTGACTGCCTTCTACTTCATCATGGGATTGTGTTTGGTAGTTGAAAGGACCAATCAACGGGGCACGGATTCAAGTGTTCGGAGTTGACGGATGTTGATAGCGCTCGATGTCGTCGCCGTCGTATGAGCCCGTGTGAGAGCAACTCGAACACTCGACGATGTAAGTCGCTTTGATCTTCGCTTCTCCACGCGAGAGGTCGGCGAAGAGAATCTCTTTTTCGTGGCAGTGTTCGCAAGTGAAGCGAAGATACCACTGTCCGGGGGTAAGGGTGTGCATGCTTTTCGGTCCTCGATTTCTACTTTCTATGGGCGAGAGGAACGGGGCGCGCTACAGTGCCTGCTCTTATAAGACGAGAGGGGTTGGGGCGTCAAGAAGAAATAGGACAAAGAGCAAAATAGGTCCTATAGGACCTATTGTTTTCGGGCGCCCACAGAAACAATCCTTTGGATTATCTTCGGATCGTCGGGGAGCAGCCCGGATTTGGGGAGGCGCGGAGTTAGCGTGATCCAATTTCGGTCCATCGCAAATACCTTGCGAAAGAGCGGCAGCGATTCTTCCAGCCGCCCCATATTCACCAGCGCCACCGCGTGCCAGTAGATCATCTCGGCGCTGCTGGGTACGAGCTTTTCGGCCGCGCCATATTCACGGAGCGCGCCTTCGTTGTCTTTCTTTTCAACGGCCAGGTCGCCGGCGTTCATGTGGTTATACGCACGCTGGAGTTTCACCAGACGACGAAGCTCGACTAACGGCTGCGGGCTGTCGTCAACGCGTAGATCAAACGTCCGATCTTTCCACGCCTGACCGGTCGGCTTGCCGGTTACGACAATAATTGCCGCCGACTGTCGACCGCGGATGTCGCCCCCGGCTGCCTGCGCGGCGTCGAGAGCTGCCAACATGCGTTCAGCCAAGTCTCCTTTCGTGCTCTCAAATGCGCGCGCCATTGCCGGCCAAACTTTATCGTTGAGCATCAGGTTCGCCTGCACTGAAAAATTATTGCCAACGATGTGTCCGGCCGCTTGAATATCGTTCTTGCCTGTCCATGCGTCGACACGACCCTGCGCATCGATCATCGCCACTTGCCTGACTTCTCGCCTTCGTCTTTTTCGAGCAGCTCCTTCAACGTGTCGGGCGCACTCTTTCCGGAACGCATCAAGTCGAGACCGTTCTTTCCATAACTCGGATCGACAAACGACTGCGTCGCCACTGCGCCGACGCCCGCTTCCGCCCACGCGACTATCGAGCCAACTGAAAACCAGTGTGACTGCACTGCGACCCCTAACTCACCAGTGTTTGGATCCCGCGCGACGATCGAGAACGTGTGTACGGGTCGCAACGGAATCGCCGGCTTGTCAGACGCGACACCCGCGGTTGAAAAGACGACGGTGAGCAGTAACAGAAAGATGATGGCCGCGCGCATTAGTTTTTTCCTCTCACGAAACAAACGGATAGAACGGTGTGTTACGAAAGATCCAGAACGAGAGAATTACGAAGAATATTCCGTAAATGTACGACGCAGGCAAGACGTTGTGTCGCGGCACGCCGCCGCGCATAACGATCACGCTGTAACGAAGCAGCGCAAACAACAGGAAAGGTATCGCGAGCAGTAGCAGTGGATTCAGCTCGAAAGCCGCGATCAAGTGTCCGTGCAGCATCTGGTGCATGGCCCTCGTGCTGCCGCAGCCAGGACACGTGAACCCGGTTAACAAACGAAAGATGCAGGGAGGAAAGAAACCTGACTTGCCAGGCTCAAAGACGAAAAGGTAAGCAGCACCGGCTAGTAATAACGACCAAATTGCGATGACCGTCGAGCGCCGGTACATCCGTGTCATCCGACTTTCTCTGTGGCGAAAAACTTAGAACCAACCCTTCTTATTCTGGATGTAGGTTCTCACAAACTCTTCGTCAGTCTTGGTCAGGTAAATGATTCCTTCGATGATGCTGAGAATACTCGAAGCTCCGCACGTCACGATGCCGATACACAGTTGAATGATTCCCTCGGTGGTGTAGCCGAGAACAAACTTGTGTACTCCGAGCCAGCCCACGAGAATCGCAGTGATGCCGGCAACGATTTTCTTATCGGCCCCCAGCGCTTTCCAGTCAGTCATCGCGCCGGGATTAACAGACTGCATCGGTTGATAGCCGGTGTTGACGGGGGTGAGCGGCGCCTGGCAAGTGGTGCAGTATTGCGCCGTTTCATCGTTGATGGCGCCGCATTTTGTGCAGTATCTGGTCATCGTCGTTCTGAGTCTCCAAACCCTCTGTTAACAAACCTCATCCGCAAGTATCTCAGCTACGAATTGTTGAGAATACTTAGGCCAACAATTGAAGCTCCAAAAAGAAAGTAGCAAACCCACACGACGACACCCAGGGCGATGAAGATGATACTGAAAAGTTTCGCCTTCCTGGACGCGTCCAGTGCTCCTGCCGTATCGCCTGAAGTCACTTTGCCGTTTACTTGAGCCGCGAAAATAATACTGATGATCCCGAATGGGAAACAGCAGAGCGCCGAAATGATCGCTGGTATCAAGTAGTTTGGCACTTTATCGTGTGTGCCCGACGGGGGCGGGGGAGTAAATTCTTGAGCCATTCAATTTCTCCTGATTCGTAGTAAGTTTCGAAGCTTGCAATCTTCTCGAGCCCTAGCCGACGAAATCTTGTGGCGGCGGTGGCGGAGGCGCGTCAGTTCGCTTTTCAAAAATCGGCACGGCTATGAGCCCGCCGATCACGGCCAGGACTAACAGGACCAGGCCGCCAAGCAAACCACTCACGAGGAACAGCAGGAAACCGGTAAAGGGAAGATGAATATTCGCTCTCGCAAAAGCGTCTTCCATCGCGGCGCCACTGATGAAATATGCGATTGGGACACCGATGATCAAGTAGATGATTGCTCCGATCACTCCTGCGAGCGCCCCCAACATGGCGCCATCGCCTGGACCAATCTTGGTTGGCGACGACTTCATGTACAGAAAGCTCGCTAAACCACCGCCGCCAATACCCCAAATACAACAGCAGTAGTTAACAAAAGGGATCGCAGAGAGTAATCCTACGATTAAGCCCCCCAACAATGCCGGCTTGAGTTTGTTCATTGGGTTTGCACTCTTTCACACCGAAAGTGGATCTAGCACCTGACTTATGTGGGTTTTGGAATGGCACGAAGCGCCGTGAATATTTACAAAGAGGGCCGGGATTGTCAATAAAATTAGCCGGATAACACAAATAGCCGCGGATCTTTTATCGGGCGACTTCGATTCGATCGCCAGATTGGAGCTTGGGATCCTGGACTGCGCCCGACTTGATTTGCTTGAGATTATAGATATTCGTGACCAGCTTGCCTCCGGCGCCTTCGCGTGAGATCTCAACTTTGCTTTCCTGACGCGTCGTGCCGCCTGCCGCCAGAATCGCCTGGAGCAGTGTGATTCCGGGTTGAAACTGCTTCTGACCGGGATAATTGACGCGTCCGCCGATGTAGTAAAACTCCTGCGGCCGGCTGGAGACAGTGATGATGTCACCCGACTGAACGGTGAGGTTGAGCGTGTCCGGATTGCTCAGGTCGTGTGGTTCACCGGGCGTTCCGTCGCGCCTGATCACTACGCGCTCGCCGTCATTTTGTAGTTGCGACTCCGCTAAAACAACATAAAGCGGAACCATCTCGCGCCTCAGAAAACGAGTTCCTGGATGGATAACAAGACCGGTTACGGTGACTGAATGGCTCAGATACTGGCGCACGCTAACTGACACTTGCGCCTTTTCCTCGACGGCCCTTCGCTTCAATTCTGCCGCAATGATTTTCTGAATCTCTTCGGGCGTGAGTCCGGCAACCGAAACCGTGCCGCCTGCGATTGGCAGGTCAATCACGCCGCCATCCACGACCGTGAACAGCGTGGATCGATTACTGGCGGAGTTCGGCAAGCGGATGTCGAGGATGTCGCCGACGCCCACGCGATAAATGTCGGTCGATGACCGAGCCGGAGCGGAGGCGCCGGTCGACTCGCTGACGGAAGCCTTAATCGGCACCACACCGGCGGTTTCCTGTGCAGTTGCTGAAACAAAAGTAAAAAGAAGAAGGGCAGCGAAGATCGCGATTGTGGTCAGTGTTTTCATAAGCTGGGGCAGATGCCTATAAACATCGTTTTACTAGGAAAGAGGCAATGGCGGTGGTTTTCCGTTTTTTACCGCATCTGTGGCACAGTATCGTCCGATGTACGAATTTGCAGTTACACCGGCAGTCACAAATATCCGCCGCCGCGGCGTGGAGATCTCCGGGGTCACTCCCAACAGCCTCGGCGCCGAAATGGACCTCGAATCGGGCGACCGGATCATCAAGGTCAACGGCCGTGTCGTCCGCGACTATCTCGACTTCCGTTTTCACACAGCCGGAGAGACCGAGCTCGTGCTCGAGGTCCGCAAGAAAAGCGGTGAGGATTGGGAAGTGGAACTCGAGCGCGCCGAAGACGAAGATTTCGGACTCGCGTTCGAACAGATCGTTCCGCGGCAATGCGCCAACGACTGCATCTTCTGTTTCTGCAACGGCAATCCCGCTGATGCGAGGCCGTCGCTATTCATCAAGGACGAAGACGTTCGTCTATCTTTCCTCTACGGCAACTACACAACGCTGACGTCGATCACCGAAGACGAGATGCGCCGGATTGTTGAGCAGCGATTGTCGCCGCAGTACGTTTCGGTGCATGCGACCGATCTCGAGGTGCGCGCGTATTTGCTCGGTATCGATAAAGAGCGCGCCGATATTTCGGCAAAACTTTCCCGACTGCTCGATGCGGGTATTGAAGTACACGCTCAGGTGGTGTTGTGTCCCGAAATCAACGATGGCGAAGTGTTAAAGAAAACGATCATGGATCTCGCGGCTGAGTTTCCACGCATCACGAGTGTCGCGATCGTGCCGCTTGGCCTGACTCGCTACAACACTGATCCGCGTCTGACGCGAGTGACGCCCGAGTTTTGTCGCCGGGTGATCGATGAAGTTGGACTTATCCAAAAGGAACTACGCGCGAAGCTCGGAACAAACTTCGCTTTGCTGGGCGACGAGATCTACCTGCGCGCAGGACGTCGCATTCCCGGAAGATCACACTACGGCGCGTATCCGCAGATCGAGGACGGCGTCGGCATGGTGCGATCTTTCGCGAACGAGTTTGCGCGAGTCATGCGCAAGCTCGAAAAACATGATTTGACCACCAGCAACGCAAAGCGTGGCACGATCTTCACCGGCACTCTTTTCGCGCCCGTATTAAGAGAAATGATCGACAAATTAAATCGTCGCTTTGGAACGAAGCTGATCGTTGAAGCGCTGGAGAATAGTTACTTTGGCGGCGACGTTTCGGTTGCCGGCCTGTTAACCGGCCGGGATCTCTTGCAGGCACGCGAACGAATCGCGGGTGAGTTTGTAGTCATACCACGACAGATGCTGAAGAGTGACGAAGCGATAATGTTGGATGGCATGCACATCACTGAAGTGTCGCGCGTGTTGGCCCAACCGGTTCACGCTCTAAATCTGAAAGAGCTGGCAAATCTGCTGCTGAGCAAAAACTGATCGATGCCTGAAAGCAGAAAGATTCTCGATGTCGGTTGTGGTCAGAACAAGTTTCCCGGCGCGGTCGGCATCGACGCGAATCGTTTGAGTCATGCAGATGTGATTCACGATCTCGGAACGTTTCCGTATCCGTTCGCCGATAACGAATTCGAGGAGATTGTTTGTCGTCACGTTATCGAGCATGTTCCCGACGTGCTTGGTTTCGTCAACGAGTTACATCGCATCACAAAAGCCGGCGGCATTCTGAAAATACTCACGCCGCATTATTCGAACCCTGATTGGGCTACCGATCCCACTCATCGCAATCACTTCAACAGTTACTCATTCACTTGTTTTGTCCCTTCACGCACTCCGTTTCCGTTTTACACCACGGCAGAGCTCAAGCCATTAACGACGCACGTGAGTCTGGCAAATTTGTGGCGTGCGTTGGGGATGGAGTTCGTGGTCAATCTCGATCAGCGTTGGCCATCATTGCGCTTCACTCGCAAGTTTTGGGAATTCTATTTGTCATCGATCTTCCGCGGCAAGGAATTGTATTTCGAGTTAGAAGTCGTGAAATAGGTCCTATAAAACACTCTCACCGGTACGAGAATTTGAATACAAATCCATAAAACTGTAAGCTCTGCGCGCCATTGCCGCATGAAATGAGCAAAACTGTGGCTTTTTGTCCGATCGCTAGCTGGCTCGTTAATTGCTTCGATCCGGATCGCACATAAGCTCATTTCGACAGAGCGGGCACTCCTTTTCTACCAGTAAAAGTAATTTTGGTTCGGCTTCTTTCTTAGGAACGAGGTGCTGGGCAGGCCTTCCTTTGCCCACGCACAAGCTAAAACCATTTTTGGAGGATTACGTGATGAGAAACGGATTACAGAAGTACCTGCTCGTACTCCTGGTAATCGCACTCTCAGGGATCTCTGCGTTCGCCCAGGGCGGTTCCACTGGTTCGATCGCAGGCACAGTCGTCGATCCCAAGGGCGCGGTTGTCGCCGGTGCGACCGTAGTGGTGAAAAACACTGCTACGAACCAGGAGCTAACAACGGAAACTAGTGGTGAGGGTACCTTTAACGTTCCTTCGCTGGTGGCTGGAGTTTACACCGCAACGATCACCGCATCGGGCTTCAAACAAGCGGTGGTTACCGACATCAAAGTCGACGTCGGCAAGCCCTCGAGTATTAACGTTGGGTTAGAGATTGGCGCAGCGAATGAAACTGTAACGATCGTCGGCGGAGGCGAATTGCTACAGACACAGAGCGCCACGATTGGCACGACCCTTACCGGTCGTCAGATCACTGACCTGCCCACTGCATCGCGTGATGCTTTGGATCTGGTCCTGGCCATGCCGGGAACAACGACGCCAGGACGTCCTAGAACTTCCTCCATCAACGGATTGCCCAAGGGGTCGCTCAATATCACGCTTGATGGCGTTAACGTTCAGGACAATACTCTGAAGTCCAGCGACGGGTTTTTTACCTATATTCGTCCCCGCACTGACGCCATCGCTGAAGTAACGACATCGACCGCTAATCCAGGAGCTGAAAGCTCTGGTGAAGGAGCGTTTCAAATCAAGTTCGTTACGCAGGGCGGTTCCAACGAATATCACGGTGGCGGCTATTGGTATTATCGTACCCCCGGACTGAATGCGAACTACTGGTTTAATAACCGCGACCTGGCTGCTGATCCTGCGACAGGCAAGGCGCCCAGAACTCCGATCATTCTGAACCAACCCGGATTCAAGTTTGGTGGTCCAATCTCGATTCCGAAACTTTTCAGCGGAAAAGACCGAGCGTTCTTCTTTGTTAACTACGAAGAGTTTCGCCTTCCTGAAAGCACCCTACGCACCAGGAACGTCTTGAGCACGCAAGCTCAGAGCGGCATTTACCGGTTCTTATCGAGTAGCTTCAACACCGCGGGCACGCCGGTCACGTGCACTGGATCAGGAACGAGCCGGCTTTGCTCGGTAGACGTATTCGCGGTGGCGAACACTGCGGGCCTGGCTTTCGCAAATGCCGATCCGACAGTCGGTCACTTACTGACTGAGATCCGAAGTTCATTGCCCAGCTTCAGGGGTTCAGGCGATCCCAACATCGATCAATCCACATTTGTAAATACCGGATTTCAACTGCGTCGTTTCCCGACGGTGCGATTGGACTTCAATGCCTCGAAGAACCATCACATCGAGAACATTTGGAATTACCAATCGTTCGGATCAAACGTCGACTTTCTTAACTCACGCGATCCGCAGTTTCCGGGATTTCCGAATCACGGTTCTCAAACTTCAGTCCGTTTCTCGAACGTGACGGCCTGGCGTTGGACCATCTCAAATAACCTCGTCAACGAGGCCAGATATGGAATCACCGGCGGCACACTCCTGTTCTTCGGAGAGGTAAATGCCGGACAGTTTGGAAACCAGGGCGGCTTTAACCTGAGCCTTGGCAACTTCGCGTCCGGTGGTTTCACGCTCACCAGCGCTACAAACACAACAGCTCCGTCGCGACGCAACGCTCCAGTGCGCGAGTTTGGCGACTCCTTAAACTGGATCAAAGGAAACCACTCGTTCAATTTTGGCATGAGCATGACAAGAATTGGTTTCTGGTCCAACGACTACACAGTCGTTCCATCGGTCGTATTCACGACGGATTCGTCGCGCGATTCCGCACCGGTCAACGCTTTCAGTTTTCTTCCGGGGACACAACAAACTGGTGCGGCACAGTTGTACGCTCTCTTGTCCGGCCGCATGACGGCACTCAACGCCAATGCGCGCCTGGATGAGAATACAAACAAGTATTCCTATCTCGGCTCTCAGATCCTGCGCGCGAAGAACCTCGAGTGGGGTCTGTTTGCGCAAGATAGCTGGCGCCTGCGGCCAAATCTTACGCTGAGCCTGGGTTTGCGCTACGAGCGAAACGAGTCTTTCGAGGCTGAAAACGGTAACTTCGCCGGCGTTAGTTTTGCAGGTCCATTTGGCGAGTCGGGAGAAGGAAACCTGTTCAAACCGGGAACTGTAACTGGATCCCGTTCTGTTTACGATGCCTTTACCCCTGGCACCAAGGCTTTCAATCCGGCTGGTCTCTGGTTGCCCAGCGTCGGATTCTCGTATACCCCGAACTTCAAGAACAGCGTCCTCCGATGGCTGGGTGGCGAGTCAGGCCAGACAGTATTCCGAGGCGGCTTCTCGATGGCTTCTGTTCGTGAAGGCCTGAATGTATTCCTGGCTGTAACAGGCGGAAATCCGGGCGGAACGATCAGTGCCAACCGAAGCTTAACACTCGGTAATTTGCCGGTCGGAACATACCTGCGGCAAGGTCCGTTTGCTCCGCCTGTAACATGCAGCAGTCCTGGCGTGCCGGTTGGTTGTATTCCGGACGCACCGACCTATCCGAACTCTGGTCTAATCACGGATGCCGTAAACGCCTTTGACCCGAATCTCAAGATCGGCTACGTGCGGTCATGGTCCTTTGGCATTCAGCGAAAGATCAACAACAACAACGCGTTCGAGATTCGCTATGTTGGGAATCGTGGTACCGATCTGTGGCGACAAGTCGATCTTAACGAGATAAATATCGTTGAGAACGGTGTCGCTAACGAATGGAAGTTAGCCCAGGCGAATTTGTTAGCCAACATTAAAGCCGGTCGCGGGCTTAACTTCCGTTATTTTGGACCAGGCACAGACACCTTCCCGCTGCCGATCACATTGGCATATTTTTCAGGGAAGTCAGCCTCTCAGGCGGGTGGTGATCCCAACGTCCCAGGGAATTACACTCCTTCCAACTTTGGGAGCACTACCTATATCAACACGATGAACCCGCTGGATCCGCGTCCACTCACTTTCGGCCAACTGTTATCGAATACGGGTTTTGACAATCGTCGCACGCCGCTCGGACAAGCTTGCTATGGCGTTACGACGTCGCTAAATGCAAGTAATCAGACCGTTGCAGGCTGCGCAGGCCTTGGGCTGTTCCCATACAACATGTTCCTGGTCAATGCCGGCAAGCGTGGGGATGCGTTCCTGGTTGATAACTCCGGTAATTCCACCTACGACGCAGTGCAGATCGAGTTTCGTCGCCTCATGGCGAGAGGTCTGCTCATGCAGGCGAACTACACGTTCGGCAAGTCGTTAGCGAATACCTTCGCGAGTAGCTCGTCTGTATTCGATCAGCCGAACACTCTTCGCAACCGCGATATCAAGAAGGGCTACACGCCGTTTGATATCACGCAAGCGTTGAAGTTCAACTTCATTTGGGAAGTTCCGGTTGGCCGCGGGCGAGGCTTTATGAGCGACGCTTCCAAAGCCGTGGACTTTCTCCTCGGAGGCTGGGGCTTTAACGGCAACGTTCGCATTCAGAGTGGCTCTCCGTTCTTCTTCAACGCACCTGTTTCGATCGGACCGGGAATCCAGAACAGCGGAAACTTCCAACTCGTTGGCATGACGTTGAAGGATTTGCAGAAGGCTGTCGGCGTTTATCGCGATCCTGATGGATTCGTCTACGTGCTTCCGAAGGATATTCGCGATAACACCATCAAGGCTTTTAACGTATCGATGACTTCAAGTGGACCATCCTACACGCAGGGAACTCCGGAGGGACGATTCATCGCTCCGGCTGGTTTTGGAAACTGCGTTCAAGCCGTTCACGGTGAGTGTGGATTTGCGAATTTGGTGCTGAAAGGGCCGTCGTTCTTCCGCTCTGACCTGAGCCTCGTGAAGAAGCTTCGCTTCACGGAAACGGTTAACGTCGAATTGCGTTTGGAGATGTTGAATGCATTCAACAACATCAACTTCCTTGTGGGCGCCGCGGGTAACGACGTGAACTCTGTCGGAAACCTGACGTCGTCGGCATTCGGCCGCATGACTGCCGCATATCAGGATCTTTCAACCACGAACGATCCTGGTGGCCGCGTGGGCCAACTCGTGATACGAGTCAACTTCTGAAGCGCAAGCGTTCTTTGCTTCTCAACGGAGGAGGACGGCGCTGCTGTCCTCCTCTTTTTAACAAGTGAGGAAGTCGAACGAGGAGGCTGTCATCATGCGGCGTGTTCTATTCATACTTTCAGCAGTTTTGTTGATTGCAGCGCCAACCAGTGCACAAAAGGAGAAGCCCTGGACGGAGTGGACGGAAAAGGAAGCGGCGAAAGTTTTAAACGACTCGGCATGGGGCCAAACCCAAACCGAACTTGCAGAGGCGCCAGAGCCGACCTCGGTTCAGGCAGTAACTCAAACGACGGCGGCGCGCCGAGATGACCAGCGCATACCCGCCGCAAACTCCGTTGAGTCAGGCGAGAGCAAAACGCGAGCGTCGATTAACTACAGAGTCCGATTTCTTTCTGCCAAGCCAGTGCGAGCAGCCTTTGTGCGGATGATCGAATTGCAAGGCGCGACTCCGGAGAGAGTCGCCGAACTGCGCACCTTCGTCGATCGCAGTTTCGCAGATTACATCGTGATATCTCTCGCGATAGACGGAACCGATCGCAAACGTCTTGGTCCATCGATGCAGGAGATCAACACCGCTGAAGAAGCGACCTTGCAAAAGACTGCATACCTCGAGCGCAAGGACGGAGTCCGGTTATTTCTGACCAATTTCCGCGCCCCGTCCCAGGACGGGCTTGGCGCGAAGTTTGTGTTTCCTCGGATCGTTGATGGAAAACCATTCATCGAGGCGGGCACGGGTGAAGTCAAGTTTGTTTTGGAGATCGGGAAGACAATCAAGATGAATCGTAAGTTCAAAGTGTCCGAGATGATGTACGAGGGCAAGCTGGAATATTGAGTTGATATTGCGAATCGAAGCGCCAAGGGGTGCAGGATACACTCGCTCCAACTAAGATCTTCTATCGAAAGGTAAACTCATGAAGACTGCATTCGCCTTCCTCCTGATGCTTGTTTTGCTCGCGCCACTGGCGATTGATGCGAACCAAAAGGAAAAGAAACCATGGAGTGAGTGGACCCAGAAAGAAGCAGAGAAGATCCTCAACGACTCGCCCTGGTCACAAATTCAGAACGATACAGATACGAGCGAGATGTTCTTTCAACCGACGGCGGATCCTCGCGCTGCAGGCGCGCGAGCTCCCAACTCAGACGCACGATTAGCACAAGGGGCAAGCAATCAGGCGACTAACCTGAAGTATGGCGTCCGCTTTTTCTCCGCAAGACCTGTTCGTCAGGCATTCATCAGAATGATCCAGTTGAGGCAGAAGGATCTCACGCCTGATGTAATCGAGCGCATGAAGAACTTTGCCGAGTTGCCGGCAACGGACTCGATCATCATCGCGGTCACAATCGAAGGCACAGATAAACGTTCGCTCGGTCACGTGATGCAGCTCTTCAACAGCGCTTCCTCCGGAACACTCAAGAACACGAGCTATCTCGAACGCAACGACGGCAAGAGAATCTTTCTCGAGGAATACGTTCCGCCTGGCAAAGACGGGTTTGGAGCAAGGTTCATCTTTCTACGGATGACAAACGAACAACTATTCCTGACGCCCGAGGTCAGCGACGTGCGGTTTGTTGCCGAGTTGGGAAACGAGGTCAAACTCAACATGCGCTTCAAAGTCAGTGAGATGCTGATGGACGGCAAGCTCGAATACTAAACATTGCCACAAAATCGGCAATCGGAAATTGACAATCGGCAATCCTCTGAAATCCTGTACACTACGCAGGATGTCTTCGTTCGTTAGTCAACTCCCCCTCGCACCTCTCGGCGCCGGCGATCTCATCGACCGCGCTGTCAGGCTGTACCGGCGTCATCTCTTCGTTTTGATTCGGACCGCAGCGCCGCCCGTGATCGTCGTGGCCGGCAGTTGGATAGTTTTGTCAATCAGCATGCGACGCTTGTTCGTCACGTTCGAGACCGAAGACCTCGTGTGGTACGGACTGCTGGCGTTCTTTTCGTTCAGCGTGTTGCTCGGCGGTTATCTCTTTATCCTGGTCGTGATGGGCGGCGCGACGCGCACGCTCGTGGCACATCTGCTACGCAACGAGCCCGTCACCGCGCGCGCGACCTACACCGCTGTCAAAGCGCGGTTTTGGGGACTGGTCGGCGCCTCGCTAATTGTCATGGCATGGATCATGGCATCTTCAACCGCCGCGTTTATGGCCGCGTACATTGTCTTGATCGTTTTTGTTATAGGCACTGTGCTCTTCGCGGCCGTCGCGCCATGGCTGTCCACGATTGTGATCCTGGTCGGCACCTTGATCTCCACTCTCCTTGGGTTGTGGATCTTCTTTCTGATTGCGGCACGAGTTGCTTACGTCCCGCAGGTGATGCTGGTGGAAGGCAAAGGCGTGTTTGCCGCAGTGGGTCGAAGTTTCTCTTTAGCCCGCGGCAATGTGCGACGTTTGATGGCAATGACGTTGTTCACCACTTTCGCCACCTACTCGGCCCTGATGATTCTGGCCGTTCCCTTGGGTTGGTATGGCTACCTGAATGGAATCGATGTTTGGAACTCCGCGAATTGGCCGGCGTGGTATGCGATCGCCTACAGCGTTCTTGGGCCGTTGAGTTCGATCGTGCTGACGCCAGTTTGGATGCTTGGGCTTTCGCTGCTGTACGTTGATGAACGAGTCAGGCACGAAGGTTACGATATCGAGTTGATGGCCGCACGACAGCTTGGTGAGCTTCCCGACGTCAACGTCTCATCACCATTGGGGACGGCGCTTCATTCGCTCGAGCGCCAACAGCCGCCGCCACCGCCGGGTCCGCCGATGGCCACGGGTCGAGTGCTAAATCTCAGTTAAACTTCACAGATGCTTTCGCTCTCCAAAACGGACCATCGCCGCAGCCACGCAAGTGTGATTGTGATCGCGGTGGCATTTCTGTTTCTGTTTCCAGCAACTGTCTTCGCGATTTCGCTTAGGGAGTACCAGCACAAGATCGAGCAAGCCATCACTGCTCTCGACACGTTGGCCCAGGTTGACGAACACGAAACCGAGAGCGACTTCAACAAGCGATTGGTTCAGACAGTCGAAGCAGTGCGCGTTGCTTTGCCCGAGCACCTGACGGTTGAAGCGAACGGCGAAACGTACGAGGTCGACAATTCCGCGCTTCATAAAACTCTCGAAGACATCAAGTCAGTATCAGTTGAAGAGCAGCTCAAAAAGATCGACGACATGAAAGCAACGCTTCGGGCTCTGGAAGCGCGCATTGTCGAGCGTGTCTCGGCTCAGCCTGGCGTCGAGACGAAAGATCAGGCGAAGGGCAGGCTTGAAAGTATTCTGGCCCGTCCGGAATACGCGACTGGACCACGTGGCTCGAACGCACTCATGCGTGCAATCGAGGATTTCTTCAACTGGCTCCGGAGTCTTTTTCCCAAGCCGCGCTCAGTATCCCCGGGCCGTATGGAGTGGATCGTCTTCATAGTGAAAGTAATCGTTATCGCGCTTGCGGGTGCGGTGTTGCTTTACGTTGCCTTCAACTTGCTTGGCCGGTTTACTCGCACCCGCCGGCCTAAAGTTCGCAAAAAGAAAGGACCGCGAATTGTTCTCGGTGAACGGCTGGAACCGGAGGCTACCTCAACGGATCTCCTTTCGCAGGCTGAGGCACTCGTGCGTCATGGCGACATTCGCGGCGCCATTCGCAAAGCCTACATCGCGTTGCTCGTCGAACTCGGTGATCGCAAGTTGATTAGCCTGGCCCAACATAAGACAAATCGCGACTATCTGAATTCCGTTCGCAACGTTCCGCCGCTTCATTTAACGATGCGCGGGCTCACGGATATTTTCGAGCGTCACTGGTATGGCCTGGAAAAAGCCACGCCTGACGACTGGCAGGACTTTCGTGCAGGTTATCTCGCTGCATTACAAGTCGAAACTAACTAAAAGATGCGCCAGCGGTTCACCATAATCCTGACCTTCGTAGCGATCATCGGATTGCTCGTCATTCTCAACTCCCTCACGTACGTTAAGAAGGAGAAGGTCGAGGATATGGAGACAGAACCGAATCGTTCCACTTATCACTCCGGGCCGACAGGCACGCGAGCGCTTTACGATTTGCTCAGCGAGTCGGGTTACAAAGTTATTCGCTGGCGCGAGTCTCCGGAGCGACTGTTCAGTGAGAGCAGTAAATCGGTGAACACCTTTGTTGTGATCGGTCAAATACGGATCGGGTTCACCGGCAACGAAGCCGAAGCGTTACGAGAGTGGGTGGCGCGCGGTGGTCGACTGGTGTTGATAGACCGCTACTGTGATGAGGCTATTGTGCCGAAGTCTGAGGGTTGGAGAGTTACAGCGCGTCAATGGAATTTTCCAACCATCGACGACAACCCCGCCGATACGCAGAAGATGACGAGTGGCGTAACAGCGTTCCACCCGGGGCAACCGACAGTTTTAACGGGCGGCATTGAAACGGTAATGCCGTCGCGCTTCGCAGCGCGACTCAGCGTCCTTCCGCCGCTAAAGGAGGAAAACGCCAATCACGACAGTTCGCCGGACATTTTCTACGATGATCTAAAGCGAGAACCTGTCAAAGCGTCAACTTCCGCGGCTCCGATCAATCACATGGGGAATCGGGAAGGAGCTTTGCTGGTTGACTATGCCTACGGAATGGGAAGAATCGTGGTGCTCAGCGATCCTTACATCGTCACCAACAGCGGCATCAAGTTGAACGACAATCTGCAACTCGCAATCAACATGCTCGCGAGTGGCGGTGGACTGATCGCGTTTGACGAGTATCACCAGGGCAAAGGTATTTCGCAGAATCCCTGGGCCGGTTATTTTGCCGGCACGCCGGTGTTGGCACTCGGCGCACAGATCGCGTTGCTGATCCTGTTGATTCTCTGGACTAACGCGCGTCGCTTCGGACGCCCTCTGCCGCTGTCGCATACAGATCGCCGTTCGACTTTGGAGTTTGTTGCTTCGATGGCGGAGTTGCAGGAACGTTCGCGTGCTTACGATCTCGCGATCGAAAACATCTACACGCGCACGCGTCGCGTGCTCGCGCGCCACGCGGGGATAGATTACAACAGCTCGCGATCTGAGATTGCGAAGCGCATCGCTCAACGATCGACAATCGATGCTCATCAACTCGAAACCCTGATGCGGCAATGCGAGGAAGCAATCAACGGCGAAGCGATCAGCTGGCGACAGTCTCTCGATCTCGTGCAACGGCTACGCGCAGTTGAAAAGAATCTTGGTTTGCGCATGCGGGCGCGTGAAGAGCGCCAGGCAGCAGAAAACATTTGACCTTTTTCTGAAATAGGTCCTATAAGACCTATAGGACCTATTGCTCTAACTACTACTACTCTAATCGCGGATAACTAATGGCCGAGACCGTCGCCTCCACTGTCGAACACATTCGCAACGAACTAAGAAAAGTAATCGTCGGACAAGACGATGCGATCGAACAGATCCTGATCGCCTTGCTGGCGGAAGGTCATGCGCTGGTTGAAGGCGTGCCCGGCACGGCAAAAACGCTGACGGTCAAGACGCTTTCGCGAATAATGAACGCGACGTACAGTCGTATCCAGTTTACGCCCGACCTCATGCCTTCGGACATAACCGGCACGAACGTCTTCAATATCGCGACATCGAGTTTCAACTTGCGGCGTGGTCCAATATTTACCGACCTCCTGCTCGCGGACGAGATAAATCGCACGCCGCCAAAAACTCAGGCCGCGCTTCTCGAAGCAATGGAGGAGCGGCAAGTTACCATCGACGGCGAAGCGTACGCACTGCCGTCGATCTTCACGGTGCTCGCCACGGAGAACCCGATCGAGTACGAAGGCACGTATCCACTACCCGAAGCGCAACTCGACCGCTTTCAGCTCAAGATATTGTTGGACTACCCGAGTGAGGACCACGAGCGAGAAGTATTATCGCGCTGGAACGACGGTTTCAATTCAAAGCGACTGGACCAGGTCGACATCCAACCACTCGCAGATCCGAACGCGATCATTGAGTGTCGCGCGGAAGTTGCGCGAGCGCGCATGGAGCCCGGCGTGCAGCACTACGCCGTCGATCTCGTCCGACGCACGCGTGTGCATCCGTTCATTCACTACGGCGCCAGCCCGCGTGCGTCAGTGGCTTTGCTGCTTTGTTCAAAGGCGCTGGCTGCGATTCGTGGCCGCGACTTCGTGACGCCCGACGACGTACGCGACGTGGCGTTGCCCGTGCTTCGTCATCGCCTGACCTTGCGTGCAGAGGCTGAGCTCGATGGCGTGACGGCCGATGCAGTGATCGCGGATATCCTGAAGTCTGCGGAAATACCCAGGTAAGCCGTGCGCTTCGTCTTCACAAAGCTCTTCTACTTTCTCGTTGCACTCGCACTCATTCCCCTGTGGTTTTCATGGGAGTTTCCGTGGCTGCGTTGGGTCGCGCTCGCCTACAACGTCCTGCTCCTCGGCGCCGCAATCGCTGAGTCGCGCTTTTCTCAGCTACCCAAAGGCCTCACCGTCTCGCGAGAGTTTGGCAGTCGCTTTGCGATGGGCGCGGAGACTGAAGTGCGAATCAACATTCAGAACCCATCGAACCGGCCGGTCTCATTGATAGTCAAAGACGAGTACCCGCCGCAGATGAGTTTGAACGGCATGCGCGAGGGTCGATTTGACGTTGACGCGCAGAGCACGAACACGCTCATTTACGAAGTCAAACCACCGCGCCGCGGACGCTTTGAGTTTGGCCAAACGGCGCTGCGCTTTCGATCGAAATACAGGTTGATCTGGTGCCAGACGAAAGTAGTTGATCCGGTCACGGTCAAGGTTTACCCGAACATGCGGCGCGCGCGCGAAGCTGAATTGAAAGCACTCGGGGCGCGGTCAGTCGTTTCCTCGCATCGAAAGACATCGTGGCGCGGCGAGGGACGCGAATTTGAATCGATGCGCGACTACGTTCGCGGCGACGAGTTGCGACACATCTCCTGGACCGCAACCGCGCGACGCGGAAAACTCACCACGCGCCAGTATCAGATCGAACGCGATCAAACAATCCTCATCGCACTCGATGCAGGCCGTTTGATGACCGCGCGAATCGAAAACGAAACCAAGCTCGATTCAGCGGTGCACGCGACGCTCGCGCTCTTCTCCGCGGCGGCGCGTGCCGGCGACAACTCCGGACTCGTTGTTTTTGGACGCCGTATCAAAAGTTACCTACCGCCGGGTCGCGGACACGATCACATCGACGCGGCGCTCGAGGCTCTGTACGGAGTCGAGCCGGAAATGATCGAGCCTTCGTATCCGCACGCGTTTGAATTCATCGCGGCGAACAGCAAGCGACGATCGCTGGTTGTGTTGTTGACTGACCTGGTCGACGAAGAGGGTTCAAAGGAGTTGCTGACTTCGCTTCACATACTGCGGCCGCGTCATTTGCCGCTCGTGGTCACGATTGCCGATCGCGATTTGAAAGCAGTAGTGCGGCAAACGCCTTCATCGGTCAAGGAACTGTTCACGCAGTCAGTTGCGGAAGAGATTATCTATCATCGCGAGGCCGCGCTTCGCCTGGTCGAGTCGATCGGCGGTCTTGCGCTCGACGTCACCGCCGCGGCGCTTGCGCCGGCGTTGTTGGAAACGTATTTGCGCGTGAAGGAACGAGGACTGCTCTAGTCGCGACCGACGAGCAGCAGGTAAGAATAAAGTGCGACGCCCGTGAGCGCAGCGATCGTGTACTTTATGCGAGGATCGATCGGCGCGGGCGAAATGAAGCCTTCAATAGTTCCGGCTACGGCCAGCAGCACCGCCACTCCCATCATCAAACGAACCGCTTCCATGCCGCGCGTTTTGAGTGCGTCGGCGCGTGTCATGTTGCCGGGCATGATCATCGCACTGCCGATCAACAGTCCGGCGCCGCCGGAGATGAAGATGCATGACAATTCAATAACTCCGTGGCCCACCATGAACGTCATCAGATCTTTTCCGAAACCGGCGCGATAAGTCAGCGCCAGCACTGACGCGATGTTGGCGCCGTTATACGCGAGATAGAACAACGTGCCGAGACCGCAGAGAGCACCAAAGGCGAAAGTGTAGATCGTTACCTGAATGTTGTTGGTGATGATCGCGCTCGCGCCAACCTGGTTCTGATTGTTGAGTGTTTCCCACCAGTGCGTTTTGGTTTCGATATACATCTCGCGGAACGTTGGATCGACGCCGACAAGTTCGGAAAACTCCGGGTCGTTACGAGTGCCGATAAACCCGAAGACTGCGAAGATTGCGAACACCGAAAACGAGAGTAGTGTGTAACGCCAGGTGCGGCGGAACGTCTGCGGCAGTTCGTGCGTGAAGAAAAACAGGATGCGTTTCCAGCCCTGCGACTCAGCGCGGTAGATGCGGCCATGCGCGCGAATAACGAGACTGTTCAGGTAGTTGACCAAACGCGGATCGCGCGATTCCGCGCGCGCAATGGCGAGGTCCGAGGCCGTACGACGATAGATGCGGCCCAGTTCACGCACTTCCTCGCGTCGCAAACGCTTCAATGTCGCCGTGTCGAGCAGCTTGAGCAGGTCTTCGAGTCGCTGCCAGGCGTTTTTGCGTTGGGTGATGAAGCGATCGATCGGCACAGAAAGAAGATACAGTATCGGCGCGTTTTAGAGCATAATTTTCTCATGCCATCAAATCGTCTCGTGGAATGCGTGCCCAACTTCAGCGAGGGGCGAAGGCCGGAACGGATTCGCTCCATCGCCGAAGCTATCGCCGGCGTTGATTCGGCGTGCGTGCTCGACACGCATATCGATCCCGATCACAACCGCTCCGTGATTACGTTTGTAGCCGCGCCGGAACGCGTAGTTGAAGCGGCGGTGAATGCCGTGCGCAGGGCGTCCGAGCTCATCGACATGCGCATGCATCAGGGCGAACATCCGCGACTCGGCGCGACTGACGTCTTGCCGTTTGTTCCGATTCGCGGCGTAACGATGGACGAATGCGTCCGGCTTGCGCACGAGGCTGGCGCTGCAATCGCGCGAGAGCTTTCGATTCCGGTGTACTTCTACGAACAGGCCGCGCGACGCGCCGCACGAGTGAACCTCGAAGACGTGCGTCGCGGCGCGCTTGAGTTGCTTCGCGAAGAGATCGCAACCAACCGTGAGCGCGCGCCGGATGAAGGATTGGCCCTGGTACACGACTCGGCCGGTGCGATTGCAGTCGGTGCACGTCCCATCCTGATTGCGTTCAACGTGATCCTGCGCAGCGACGATATCGCGGTCGCGCGTCAGATTGCGCGCACGATTCGAGCACGCAATGGCGGCCTGCCTTTTGTGAAAGCGCTTGGTTTTCGCCTGCAGACGCGCGGCGTGGTCCAGGTTTCGATGAATCTGGTCAAGTACAAAGTAACCGGAATGACAGCGGTCTACGACGCGATCGCGCGTGAGGTTGATCGATTGAACGTTGAAATCGACAGCGCGGAGATCGTCGGTTTGGTGCCACGCGACGCCCTCGATCGCAACGCCGCCTACTTCTCCAAACTCGAAAACTTTTCGGACGCTAAGATCCTCGAACACGAGATCGATCAGTGTTCATCTGCGTAAATCCGCGGCTAAGATCCCAGTTTGATAATTGCTCGCCGCAACTTCTCATCCTTCTGCATCAATCTGAGGTACGTGACTTCTTCGGGCGCAAGCTTTGCTTTTGCTACGCTGCGCATCAGTGACAACAGGTTCTTCACTCGCTGTGCCTTGAATCCGATCTTGCGGACTTGAAAGTTGTCCCAATCACCACGTCGCTTTTCGTCTAACTCAAAGATCATCGGACTCGCCGCCAGTTTGCGCAGCGTCGATGCCGGTGTGCGATAACCTTTACGCGTCCTGAGTTTCTCTTCTTCTTTCAACGTGAGTTGCAGCACCTCTTTGCTTGTCGGTCGAAACCCGAGCTTGCGATAGAACCAGAACGCGCCGGATTCAATCCCTTCTTCGTTCTCGTGACCAATCTGGTAAGGATCGAGTGAGAACGCGGTCACGCCCGTGAACTGGTGCATAACGTTGAGCGTGCGCGCGTAAAGCCACGCCGTTTCGCCGTCGCGAAACGTGTAGTACAAGTTGAACCCACTCTCCATGTGCTCGAAGAGCGAGAGACCCTCGAAGTAACCAATCGGCACGCCGTTCTTGTAGATCATCGCGGCGTGATAAGCACGCAACGGCAGACGCTTGTTCGGCGGCAGACCCATGAGAAACAGCTCTACACCGCGACCTAACTCAACGTGATAGACGTGTTTTGGATCGCCATGAGTGAAGCCGTAAAGCTCGCGATAGCGAATCGTCGAGGCCTCACGCGCCATGTCAAGCGCTTTCTCGCTTTGTCGCTTTGATACCTTCGTCAAAGTTACTGGTTGGGCCAACTCTCGAATGAAATCGACGTCACGTCGTTGTATGAGCGGGCGGCGATGATAGCAGAGACGCCGAGTGGGCAAGCGCATGCCCGTGCGAGATGCGTTGTAGTCTGGAGTCCAACGCACGTAGATCTGTTGCGAGTCGTAAAGTTCGGCGCGTTCTTTGTCGGAATTTGGTAACGCGTTGAAACGATCGATCAGCCACGGCAGTTCGGGGCGTCCTTTGCGCGCCGCAGCCAGCCATTCGCGATAGGGGATGTTGGCCTCTACGAACGTGTCTTCTTCCAACAGCGGGAAAAAGCGCGGCCACGTTTCGGCTAAGCGATTCTCGTCTTCGAACCAGTCCCAATCGATCGTAACTTGCGCGGGGTGTCGTTGGAGAAGCCAGCGAACGATATAGAAGCTGAAAGTGTCGGTTACTGAAGTGCCGGCGATGCCGGAAACTTCCGGATGCTGCAACGACGCGAGATCAACGTCGAGTGCCGACACTCTGTTTGCAAACTGCCGCAACTCACTCTCGACGGCACGCGCGATCGTCGCGTTCTGTGGATACGCGCGAATAAACAGCAGTATCTCGTGATAGCGAACTAACAAATCAATATCGAAAATTTTCTTGCGCGAGAGTTGATGGAGCAGTCGCAGAATGCGTTGCGCGGAATCGGAAGTGAACTGATTTTTCAGCTCATCAAGTCGATCGATTTGCATCGCGGATTTCTACGCTCGGCGGATGAACTTCGCGGCGATCCATCCTACCAGCACGAGCACCGACAAGATGACCCAGTTGTAATGCTCGCCATACGTCACGCCCGGAAAGTGGTTGCTGATCATGATGAACACGACCGGCACGGCCATGAACGTGTTCTGTTTCGATCGCAATTTCGATTGCGCCGCGAGTCGCTCGTCGGGTTTGCGGCCGGCGTTGAGCGCGGCGATCATCTTTCGTTGTGACGGCAGAATGTGCATCCAAACATTCGCCGCCATGATCGTGCCGAAGATCGCTCCGAGATGAATATAAGCTGCCCGGCCGCTAAAAACTCGCGTCAACCCAAACGCCGCGACAACGATCAGCACGTAAGCGATCGCGGCAAACAGTTTTTCATGCCGGCCCAACGGCGACAACATCATCATGTCGTAGATGAACCCGCACGCGAAGATCACTCCGATGCCGAGCGCGACGGCCTTTCCGAGACTGATGTCGAGCACGTCGCGATCGATCAACGCGCCGCCGCCGAGATAGTAGATCAACACCAGCAGCGCGAAGCCGCTGAGCCACGTCATGCCGGCTTCCCAGCGAAACCAGTGCAACGTGCGTGAAGCGAGGTCAGGAGTCTTGCGTCGCTCGACCACATAAAACCCTCCGCTATGGACCATCCAGACCTGCGGCGTCACACCGGTCGCGGCAGCCGCTTTTTCTTCTTCGGTCAGGCGCGCGTCGAGCCACGTGAAGTAATAAGTTGTTCCCACCCACATGATGCCCGCAAACACGTGTGTCCAGCGAATTAGCAGATTTAGCCATTCACTGAGAGTTGGGTCGATATTCATATGTCGGCGAAAAACTAACTCCCTCGATAGGTTGAATAACTGTAAGGACTGATCAGGAGCGGAACGTGATAGTGCTGTGATCCGTCGTCCACATTGAAGACCACCGTCACCTGAGGATAGAAACAGGCAAGACTGAGCGACGAGAAGTACGGCTCAGTGTCGAACACCAGCCGGTAGGTGCCGTTTGACATCGGTCGATCGACCAGGAAGAACGGCTTCACGCGACCGTCAGTGTCGGTCCAGGCATGGCTCAACTCGGTCCAACTCTCGTCTGTGTTCTGCACTTCCAACGAAACCGCCACACCGCTGGCCGGGGCTCCCCTCGAGGTGTCGAGTACGTGGGTCGAAATCGTGCTCATGTCGACGCCAGTTTACCAATAGATCACGCACCTGTGAGTAATTTCTTTAGCCGCAACTCGGTAATTTTGCCTTGTTCGGCGGCGGCGATGGGGAGTTCTTCCGCCGCGTCGTGCTCGAGGCGCTCGCGCAGGGCGGCAAGCATTTCGCCGGAAGACTTGCCGGTGGCGCAGATGATGAATATGTAGCCAAACTTCATTTCGTAAGCACGATTCAGGGCCGCGAGGGCATTGGTGGTTTCTCTTGAGACGGCGTTGACGCCGGCTTGCTCCTGGCCGGACCACTGGCTCGCCTGGGCGGAGACTGTTTCCGCGGCCTTCTTTTCGCCGATTTTGGGGTGACTGCGGAACGCTTCGAGCCAGTCGTCACGATCGAGTGACCACCAGATCTTATCCGCACGTGTGATTACATCCGCGAGGTTCTCGTAAGGCCGTGCGTCAGCCATTTGCCCGGCCCAGCGCTTCGAGCCACAACATTGCAGTAGCTCATTCGCCGCTTCGCCGGCAGGTAACGAGTTGAGCCATGCGAGATCGTGTTGCATTGCGACTAATCAACGAGCGTTCCGTACACACGCAAGCGACTCACACCGCCGTCCGGAAAAATGCTGAAGCGAAGATGTGAAGCGACGCCCGTGTCGAGCAGTTCCTGATCGAAGAAGTGACGCGTGTGTGCCTGGAGTTTGGTGCGTGGCAGGAGGGTGGTCCATAGTGCCGATGGATCTGTCAGCGCTTCGATCGTTGCGTCTTCAACGTTGCATGCTTCGAGCGAACAGCTTTCGGGGAAGTTGCCTTTGAAGTGAGACGTGTCTACTTCGATGCGATGGATCTGCCCGGAACGAGCGAGTTTGATGATGGTCCAATCGTGACCTGGACCACGCCGCCGCTTCGTTTCCCAGCCGTCACTCATGTCAGCCGCGCGGCCGGGCATGATCAGGTTGTGACGATGACCGAAGAACATGTCGCTGCTGGAGAGTACGAGCGCGCCGTTCTCGGCGGCGGCCAGATCGATTTGGCCGCCTGCGCGTTTGAGTTGTTCCCAATCAGGGATTACCTCGCCGTACACGCGCAATCGTGCGACGCCACCGTCCGGAAAGATGCGGAAGCGTAGATGCGTAACTCGTTCCGCGTACTGAATCGGAAACGGGTTCTGGCTATCGCCACTCAACGGCATTTGTGGCAGTAGCGGTATCCACTGAACGTCGTCGCTCATCAACTCTGCTTCAGTAGGCACGCCGGAGAATGTGGAGCCATCGAGCGAGCAGTGTTCCGGATAGTTGCCACGAAAAAAACTGGTATCGACGACGATGCCGTGAATGATGCCGGGCAGGCCGAGACGGACGATGCACCAATCGAAACCGGGAGTGCGGCGCCGCCGCGTCTCCCACCCATCCATCCACTTACCGCGATCGGTGTACTTGCCCTCGATAAAAACAGGCGCGCTCGGCTTCAACAAATTTTCCTTGGGCGCAAAGAAGTCATCATTCGCGACAACCACCGCACCCCCCAGTCGCTCTGAGGCGAGATCGATCAGTTCAGTGAAATCCATTTAGTGAAAATAGGACCTATATTTTTCTCAGAAGCATGTGACCCGAAGGTGATTCAACAAAGCGTCCCACATCATATATTTTTCTGCCGCGAAGGAAAGTCTTTTGTACGATGCCGCTGAGAGGTTCGTGGTCGTAAGGGGTGATTTTGTGGCGGTGATGGAGGGCGGTGGCGGAGACGGTGAATTGGTCGTCAGGGTTCCAGATGACGAGATCCGCATCGTGGCCAGGTGCGATGCTTCCCTTGCGTGAATCGAGCGAGACTTGTTTCGCGGGATTCGCACAAAGCCACTTCGTCACATCAGAGAGCGAGAATCCGCGGCGGCGCGCTTCGGTCCAGATCACCGGCAGACGTAATTGCAATGACGCAATACCGCCCCATGCCTTCATGAAGTCGCCATTCTCACGCAACTTCATCTCTCCCGGACAAGGCGAATGATCGGAAACAATCAAGCCGATCGTCCCGTCAGCCAGCCCTTCCCAAAGCTTTTCACGATTCGACTGCTCGCGAATCGGCGGGCAACACTTAAACTCCGTGGCGCCCTGCGGAATTTCCTCTGCCGCGAAGTGCAGATAGTGCGGACACGTCTCGGCTGTTATCCGAACTCCCTCACGTTGCGCTTGACGCAACATCGGAATCGCATCCGCCGAGGAAAGATGAACGATGTGAACGCGCGTGTTGAATTCACGGCTCAACCGAATCATCAACTCGATCGCTTCATTCTCAGCCGCCCGCGGCCGCGACTCGAGAAACGTCCGATAATCACTCGCCGAAACATCACTCGTCTTGATTGGACCAGGCAGCTCAGCATGAACGATCAACAGCGCATCGAGTCGCGCCAGTTCCGGCATCGCTTCGCGCAGATGCTCCTCAGTTACATGCTCAAACTCATCGACACCCGACGGAACCAGAAAACATTTAAATCCAACCACACCCGCCGCAAACATCGGCGCCAGCTCCGCGGTGTTCCCCGGCACGACCCCACCCCAGAATCCCACGTCTACAAAACAATCCTGCCGCGCGTGGTCCAACTTTGTTTTGAAGCCTGCAAGAGTTGTAGTCGGAGGAATGGAGTTGAGTGGCATATCGATCAACGTCGTGACGCCACCCGCAGCCGCAGCGGAAGTTGCACTACGAAATCCTTCCCACTCAGTGCGCCCCGGCGAGTTGATGTGAACGTGCGTATCGACGAGTCCCGGCATCACGACTGACTCATCGTCGACCTCAACGATCTCGCCATCACGCGCTACTTCGTCGTAGCCCGCAACGTCAACAATTCGCCCGTCACGAATATGAATCGAACAAGAACCAATCTCGCCGGACAGCACAACTCTTTGCGCGCGAATGATCATCAGTTGAAGACGGGCGGTGGCGGAGGCAGCTTCGAACCAAACTCACGCGGATCCTTCAAGCCAAACACTTGTTCGTAAGCCGAGGCCATCGCGCCATACGTGATTGGCAGCACCAGGAACATCCCGACGATACAAAACGCGAAACCCACCATGCCCATGATGCCGGTTAACAGCATCAGTCCCAACAGGCGCCAGAAGTTTGCCAGGCCGGCTTTGAAACTCACCTTGACGGCATCGAGACCGTTTAATCTGCGATCGACGATCAATGGATATGCGAACACGAAACCAATCGAGATGATGACGAGGAGCACGAAAATCACCATGATCACAAGGAGGAAGGTGAAGAACACTCCCAGTATTCCCAGCGGATTCGGATTCTGACTCTGACTTTGAGCCATGACGGCGATAACAAAGCTGACGTAAAAAAGCACGTAGGTTGGGATAACGATGGCTAAGACCGGTATCGCGTGCAGTAACGTTGCCACGAGACTTGGGCCAAAGAACTCGAAGCCTTTGAACAACGTGCCAAACTCGATCGGCTCACGCCGTCGAAGAGTGAAAAACGTCAGGTACAAACCAGCCATCATTGGTCCCATCAGAATTCCCAGTGGGACGGCCATACCGATGGCGTAACCGATAATGCACATGCCGACAAACAACCAGTACTGCGGCTTAACCAGTTCCCATCCGGCCTTGATGCATTCGACGGGTTCAACTGCTTTTCGTTTGTAGGGGATCTCAGGTGTCATCTTGTTTTCCTGTGGGCTTAAGGGAATCGCAATTCTCGTCCGCCCATGTTAACGCGATTCAGCCGGCGTCGTGGCGAAAGAGCTGTTGAGTAGTTGCCTCCATACGGCGAGCGATATAGTTCAGATGTAAACGGAACAAACGTATACGACATCTCTCCGGGAGATTGGAACCAGAAACCGGCATTTTGAAATCGGAGCCGCCTCGTTTTACTGAGGTAACTGGCCATGCTCAAGCCGTAAAAATCTCCCTCACCGCGATAGTGACTCCAGTAATCAAAATCATCAGTGCGCTTCTTGTCGCAATCGGAAACGACGTCGCCCGCGATGATGTGACAGGACCCGATCGATCGTTCCTTGAACGTGACCTTGCCATCTCGAACCGTGATCTTGCCGACGTCGATTCGATAATTGCCGGAGCCGGTTATCGTTGCTGACGTAGATGAAGCGGCGATCGTGATCGGCGGCGCCTGTTTGCGATCGAATCGCGCCACGTCAAGGATAGCAGAACCGCTCAGGATCTTGACTGAAACAGCGTCGTTTGAGAGTTGCTCAAACAGCGCCTCCGACGATCCGGCCAGTCTGAGATTCATGTCAGGAAATAACATCAACTCGGCGAAGCTGTTTGCATCGGTGCGTATCCTGTCGCCGGCTTCCAGGTGCGTCTTCTCTGTGAGCGCCTTCCAGTCGTTTTCCGCATGTCTGAACTCAACTTCGTCGTCCGCGAAGTTGACGGTGCCCGGCTTTGCGGAGACGACTAACGGACTGCCGCTGCGTTCTTCACCATTGGGAAGATCGACTGACGGTTCCTGATCTTCTTTCTGCTTTTTGGACCATGGCGCAGTCTTCTTCAATTCCTTGTTGGCGCGAACCAGCGTCTCAGCGCGTTCGTGCGCCCAAAGATCGAAGGCGTCTTCGCTTTTTGAGTCGATCTCGGTGACGGTGACGTTGTTTGCGGAGACGACAGCGCGTCGTTTCGCTTTGATCCCTTGGCCTTTGATCACTGCTGAGCCGTTGCGCACGGTCAGCTCCGTTGGCCCAGCCGGCGATGTGTTGATGCGGAAGATACCCGCCTCACTCATGAAGACTGTGGCGCCGGGAGTCAATACTCTGATCAGGTAGCGAGCTTCGATACCGTCGTAATAGCTGGTGAAATTTTCTCGCGCGAGGATCTCAAGGCTAATCGTGCCGCGATTAAGTTTGACCCGCATCCGGTCGTGCTGATCGTTGATGATCTGAAGCTCTGTGTCGCCGGCGGCGCGCAGATAGTTGCCGGGCTGGAGCAACAGTTCTGCGTAAGCGCCAGGCGACGTTTTGATGACGTCGCCGATTTCGAGCTTGAGACCGGCTTCGAGTGGGAAGCTCGCATCGTTGCGCTGGTAAACCACCTCTCCCTTCACGGCGTTCGCCCGGATGCCGTGCATAAAGCCTGCGAAACTCTCTTCCGGCTCCTGGGCCACAATACTTCCAAAAGCCAACAGCACAACCGCAATCGCGATGATGAGGGTATTAATCCGCGAACGGTGCAACTGTAGCGGCGGCCCTCCGTGGCCGCCCGTCCCACGAATAATGTGTTTTGGAACGACGGGCGGCCACAGAGGGCCGCCCCTACAAATAAATCTTCGATACATAAATCAGCTGCCGGTTTGTAAAGCGAACACAAAGTCAGTGAGCAGGTTTTTTGTTACTTGCAGACGGTAGTCTGCGGTTGAGCGAATGTCGTCGATGGGAGAGATTTCACGCAACAGAGCGTCGCAGGCGGAGGCAATCGTTTCGGCATCAGGCTGTCGTCCGCGTAAGGCGTTCTCCGTTTGCACACAGCGCACAACGATCGGCGCGACGCTGCCAAGCGCGATTCTCGTGTCGTTGATTTGCCCGTCGTTCATTCGACCTGTCGCCGCAAGACAGACCTTCGAGATCGCCTGCGCTTTGCGCGTTCCAACCTTCCGGTAGTAATGCGTCGCGCCTGCGGTGTTGCGCCGCAAACGAATGCGCGCCAACAGTTCATCCGCTGCGACGCGCATCTGCTTGTAGCCCGTATGAAACCCGTGATACGGAACCCAACGCGATCCACCGTTAGAGATCAACTCAATCTCCGCATCGTAAGCAAGCAGCGCCGGCGGCGAATCCGCGGCCGGTGACGCGTTGATGATGTTCCCACCGAGCGTGCCGCGATTTTGAATCGCGAGCCCGCCCGTTTCACTAGCCGCCTTGCAGAGCATCGGAAACTCAGTGCGCAAAACCGGATGCGCCTGCACCTCGGTGTAAGTCGTCAACGCGCCGAGAGTGACGTGCATGCCGGTTACATCGATGCCACGAAGTTCACTGAGTCCCCAGATGTTGATGTAGTTGCGATGCGGGAGCTTGCCGGCTTCGAGCAGGACCATCAAATCGGTGCCGCCCGCGAAAGGCTTCCAAACACCCGGCTCATTCTTGAGCAACGCCAGCGCATCCGCGAGCGAAGCGGGCGCGTTTAGTTGATAATCTGGAATGAAAGCTCTCACTTCTGGCAAGCTCGTACAACTGATTCGAAGATTTTCATGTAGCCGGTGCAGCGACAGAGATTTCCAGCGAGCCCGTTGCGAACGTCGTCTTCAGTTGGTTGTGGATTTCGTTTGAGCAAGTCGACAGCGGCGAGCACCATGCCGGGTGTGCAGATGCCGCATTGAGCTCCGCCGTGCTGGATGAATGCCTGTTGAACTGCGTGTAGCTGATCGTTGTGAGCAACGCCTTCGATCGTGGTGATCTCAGCGCCGTTCACCTGGGCCGCGGGCACGAGACAACTATTCACGATGCGACCATCGAGAACTACGGTACACGCACCACACTCACCCTCACCGCAGCCTTCTTTCGTGCCGGTGAGTTGCAGTTGTTCGCGCAAGACGTCGAGCAATCGCGCCATCGGGAAGACGTCGAGCGTTCGCGATTCGCCGTTAACTTTGCATTGGATCAGCATCGATTAAATAGGTCGTATAGGTCCAATAGGACCTATTTCCCGACCGCCATCAACTTCTCGGGCATCAGCGGAATGCTTTTGAAGCTCACGCCCGTCGCATTCTCGATCGCGTTCAGGATCGCGGGCGCCGCGCCGTCCATCGGCAGCTCGCCGATACCTTTCGCGCCGCCTGGTCCGTACGCGTACGGATTCTCCTCGAAGTACACGCGAATCGGCGGAATGTCCGCGGGCGTCGGAATAATGTAGTTGGTCATCTGGTTGTTGGCCATGCGCCCATCTTTCCACACCACATTCTCAAACAACGTAAATCCGATTGCCTGCGCCACACCACCTTCGATCTGCCCGGCCGCCAACACCGGATTCAAGACACGCCCAACCTCCTGCATGGCCACGAAATCTTCGACGCGCGCTTCGTAAGTTAGTTCGTCAAACGAGACTTCCGCGACGTAAACCGCCCACGCATACGCGCCGTACGCATCGCCCTGGTATTTCTCATCGTCCCAATAAATGTTCGGCGGCGGTTGATATGTCGCCGACGTTTTCAACGATCCAAACTTCGCCAGGTACTCGGCACACGCCTTCTTGAAATCTGCTTCACTGTACTGCGCCGGCAGCAAGCCACTGCCGATCAGCGTCTGCTTCGAACCCGTCACCGCAGACTCGACCAGTTTGCCAACAACCATTGACGTGCGCGACGCGACAGTCGGTCCACTATTCGGGACGCGACCGGTATCAGGTTGAACGATCTCGATCGAGTCGAAATCGAGTCCGAGAGTCTCTGCTGCAATCTGCGAAAAGATCGTGTTTGTGCCCTGTCCGATCTCGGTGCTGGCCGCCAGTATTTTTACTTTGCCTTCAGCGGTCGCCTCGGCCGAGACGACTGATTGCAGAAAGACCTCGCCGGAACCAGTGAACCCGGCGCCATGCATAAACGTTGCGAAGCCGATGCCTCGTTTCTTCGCGAAGCGCCCATTGCGAACAGCGTTTTCACGCGCGAACTGTTCGCGTTTGGCGTGGTACTCGCTGAGTTGCAGTGCGCGTGTCAGCAGGTGGTCCATGTCAACGCGCTCGCGAATGACCTGGCTCGTCGCTGTCGTCTCGCCTTCGTGAATGAAATTGCGACGACGAAACTCTTCCGGGGTTAATCCAACCGCTTGGGCCACTTTGTCCATGTGTCGCTCGAGCGCGAAGATGCTCTGCGGTGCGCCAAAACCGCGGAACGCGCCATGCGGCGGCACGTTTGTGGCAACCGCCTTGCTGTGAATCCTGACGTTCGGACAGAAGTATGGACCAGCCGCGTGGATCGTGCCGCGCGAAAGCACGACGGGCGAAAGCGTGCAATACGCGCCGCCGTCGATGGCAAAGTCGATCTCCATCGCGACGAGTTTGCCGCCTTTCGTGACCGCCGTTTTGTGACGCGTGCGCGAAGGATGGCGCTTGGTCGTGGCCACCATGTCTTCGGCGCGGTCGTAGATGATCTTGACCGGCTTGCCCGATTTCCACGCGAGCAACGCCGTGTGCCCCGCAATCAGCGAAGGATATTCTTCCTTGCCGCCAAAGCCGCCGCCGGTTTCAGTCTGTATGATGCGGATCTTTTCTTCGGGCAGGTCAAACAGTTTCACGAGGGCCTTGTGAACGTAGTACGGACACTGCATCGAACCCCAGACGGTGACGCCGTCTGAAGCGTTCGCGATCGCGATCGCGCCGTTGTTCTCGATGTAGAGTTGCTCCTGCGCGCCGGTTTCGTATTCACCTTCGACGATGAAGTCAGCGTTGGACCACGCCTCGTCGACGTTGCCTTTATCAACCAAAAACTTCTTGAAGACGTTGTCGTTGCCCCAGATGATCTCTTTCTGCGCGAGTGAGTCAGCGAGCGTGAAGACGGGCGGCTGCTCCTCGATCTCTATCGTCACGTTGCGACGTGCTTCTTCAACGAGGTATTTGTCTTTGTGTGCGATCAGCACGACCGGCTCTTCCGGATGATTGACGAAATCCGCGGCGAGATATGGTTGGTCGTTCAGGATGAGCGCGACGTAGTTTGCGCCGGGAATGTCTTTGGCTGTTACGACTGTGAACTCATCCCACGGAAGATCGCCTTCGAAAGAGATCTTCTTGATCTTTCCACGCGCCGCGGGGCTGCGCACGGTCGCGCCGTGCAGCATCTCGGGAAACGACAGATCATCGACGTAGAGCGCGGCGCCGGTGACTTTCTTCCGGCCCTCTTTACGCGGAAACGACTTTCCGATTTGATGATCCATCGTGTTTATGGTTTTGTAATCACTAACGGATTCGCTTCCAGTTCACGACGATAAAAGACGCGCGGGCGCTGCACGCTGTGTTTCTCTCCTTCGGTAAAGGATATTTCTAACCCGAGTCCGCGACCTTGCGCCATCTTTTCTTCCTGCATCTGCGGCACGCGTTCGGTCGCGAAGTCGAGCCACTCGCGTGCGACCACCACACCGTCTTTCGGTTCGGTGTCGGCGACTGGCGTTTTCAACCCTTCTTCAACCAGCGCATACGTCAGGTAACCATGACCAAGCTGCGCGGCTTCCAACGCTGCCTGGAAACTCTGCGCCGCGGTCAGGATGTACATGCCTTTTTCGTACGCGAGTTGCGCGAGGCCTTTTGAGTTCATTGGACCACGACGCTTCTCTTCCGCTTCAAGCGCCTGGCCCGAGTTGCACGCGTCGATGATCAACAAGAGATGTCCGGCATCCAGACCTTCGACCGCAGCTTCCAGTTCGATATCCGAAATGCTGTGCGCGATTATCGTCTTCAAACCCTGTTCGGTGAGCTTGGTGCGTTCACCGGTGTAACCGAGGTCGTGCGGGATCAGATAGAAACGTTGTGCCTGCGCGGTGCCGTGGCCGGCGAAGTAGATAACGACGGTATCTTCCGGCTCGGCGCGTTTCAGTCCATCGAGTGGACCAGCTTTCAAACTCGGCGGCCCGGTCTCGCCCGCGAGTCGCTTAAGCGCAGCGAGAATGTTCGTCTTGGTCGCATCATGATCCACCAACTGTATGACTTCAACGCGTTCAAAGCCGCCGAGCTGAGTCTGACGGCGTCGCAGTTCCTCGCCGAAGCTTTGCGCGTCCGCCTTCGCGTATTTCAGGTTGTACTGCGAATTCTCGTACTCGTTCACGCCGACTGCGATGATGTACGCCGTGCCTTTGCGTTTGAGCGTGTCGGCGCCGTTGAACACGAGCGGCGCATCCTTGCTCTTAACGTTATCGCGATTGAAGGCGTAGGCCACCAGCCGATTTGGACCAGCCGTGACAGTGATCTCTTCCTCGAGCGACACCGCCGACTGACCCTTCAACACGTCGCCGTGCCACACCTTCACGAGCGATCCGTTACGGAAGAGCCGCAGGTCCTGCGCGCCCGCGCCTTGCGGATTGTCCTTATCGGAGGGCGCGTCAGAAACGTCGAGTTTTATTTTAATCGTGCGCGTCGCGACGCCGGTGTCGGGCGTCTGGCCCACGATCGACAACTTCACGACCGGTTGTCGTCGATCTTTCTTCGACACGTCCTGCGCCACGCGCGGCCGCTTGCCGGCGAAGATATCAGCCAGCAAACCCGGATAGTAAAACTCGTTGAAGAACCATTCGATCGGAGCGACGTTGAAGGTCTCCTGGTTGTAGCGCCAGAGTATCTGGTTCCACGAAACGGGAGTGCCGTCGAAAAGACCCTGCGGTGTGACGACCATCCATTCGCCACCATCGTCGAGCGAGATCAACGTCAACAGATGTTCGCCGGTTTTGGTGTCCCAGAGAAACGTGCTGCCATCCTCACTCGCAGAAGCAATCAGGCGCCCGTCAGGTGTGAAATCGATCGACTCGATGCTGGCGGTGTGCCCGTTGAGCATGCGCAACTCGCTGCGCGTGGCCACGTCCCAAATCTTGATCGTGTTGTCGGTTCCCGCAGAAGCGAGCAGTTTACCGTCACGACTAAATGCAACTTTGCTGACGCCGCGGCTGTGACCCTTGATCGCGCCGATCGCGGTGCCGGTGGTCACGTCCCAAAACTGCACCTCGCCCACCGCTTCAACTTTCAGATCCTTCATCAGGTCGGATGGATCGGTCGACATTGAAATGCCGTTCTTTTGTCCTTTTGGTCTCTTCCCACCCGTTTGTCCACTCATCGCGCCGCTCATCATCGCAGCGATGTCGATATTGGCCTTCGCATCAACGCCGCCGATTGCGAGCGTGCGGCCGTCACTGCTGAATGCGAGCGACGTCACGGTGCGGCCCATGGTTCCGGCGGCGAGACTACCGAGCGTGTTGGTCATCATCGCGGCGATATCGGCCATGTTGGGCATCGCCGGCATTTGCCCGGGTTTGAAAACCGGAGCAGTCATCGAGGCGATCGGCGAGGTAGTCAGATCGCGCAGTTTGCTGCCTGACTGCACATCCCAGAGCGAGGTCTGTCCGGTCGCGCCGATCGTCACAACTTGTTTGCTATCCGGCGTGAACGCGACATCCACCGGCACGTCGTTCGGTGCAAGCGAATGTATTTCACGTCCGTTTTTGACGTCCCAGAGTTTGACCTGGCTTCCGCGTGTAAATGACGTCGCGGCGCTGGGGCGTTGATCCTGGCGTGGTCGATACACGACTGCGAGCATCGTCCCATCGCTGTTGAAACGACTCCGCTCGACGATACCCACTTCGTCTGACGGCGTGAGACTTTGTAACTGTTTTCCGCTCGGACTCTCGAGAATCGAGAGCACGTTCGAGTTGGGCTTCATCACCGCCACCGTACGACCATCCGGACTCACGACTCCGAAAGTTTTTCCGGGCGTGTCAGGCGTGATGCGAACGCCACGGCCCGTGCGCAGATCCCAACGCGTGCGCCCGCCGGAGAATAGCTCCGTACCGTCAGCACTGAATGCGACGTTGTACGCCATGTTCGTGCGGCCGTTGAGATTCGAGAGTCGTTTGCCGGTCTCAGTTTCCCAAACGATTGTGTCGGTATCGAAGCCGCCGGTCGCGATTCGTTTTCCGTCTTCGCTGAAGTTGACCATCGCATCGCCGAATTCCGAAAACGCCCCACTGTTCGGGACTTTCAACGCGGGCAACTCGCGCAACGTCGCCGTCTCCCAGATCTTTACCGTGTAGCTGTCGGACAGAGCGAGCAGACGGCCATCTCGGCTGAAGCGAATCTGCGGATAGTCTTTGCTGGTCGGACTAAGTTCCTTTTCCTGTTTTGCGGTAAGGTCGAAGAACTTGAGACGTTTGTTTTGAACGCCCGCAGCGAGCAGATGGCCTTCGGAATTAAATGAGAGTTGGAGACCTTCAATTTGGTCGTCGGGTACTTTGACGCGCCTTGCTTCACGACCACTGTTCAGATCGATGAACTTGATCTCCGGATCGTAACCCTCGCTGAGCAGTAACTGCGTTCCGTTAGGCGAGAGAGTCATGCTGGCTTCAGTGCCATTAAAATTGGACATCGCCTCGGTTCCGAGATTCACGGTGCTTAACGCCTGACCGGTCGAAACATCCCAAACTCTGAGCGCGTCACTGACAGTCACGAGACGATTGTCCGGCGTAAAGGCGAGAAAGTAGACACCCATCGACGCCATCATCGCTCCCTGCGAGCCCGCGAGTCTCTGCAGCTCGCGCCCGCTCATCACGTCCCAAACAGTAACTGAATTGTCACCTCCGGCGCTGGCGACTAAACGACCGTCGCGACTGAAAGCAATGCTCGGCGCGAATCCCGGAGTACTTTGGCCGTTCGTCGAGAGATCGCGCAGCTTGCGATTGGTGACAGTTTCCCAGAGCGAGACCGTGTTGCTACGCACGGTTGCGGTAGCGAGCAGTTTTCCATCGGGACTAAAGACGAGGCGCGTGGCGCCGTAGAAATTGTTGTAACCGGTTTGGAGCACGAGCTCCGGCTTGGCTTCACGCGATCGTTGGTCACTCGTGGTTGTTCCCGTTGGACCAGCGCTTTGAATCCCAAGTCCGCGTTTGTCGGGAGGTGTCGGAGATGGTGTTTGCGCGGCGACGGCAGTCGTGAACAATACAACGAGGAGCCAACTGATCTTGTTACTCATATAACGCTCTTGAAATGGATGAATGCTCCAGCACCAGCAGCCCAATCGCGATCAACGCGAGCGCGAACATCACGGGATGAATATCTTTGCGACGACCGACAACCAGATAAAGTCCAACGTGCGAAATGAAGCCCCAGAGTATTCCCTGGGTGATCGAGAAGGTCAGGGGGATGAGGATTATAGTCAAAAATGCCGGAAGACCTTCTTCAATTTTGCGAAAATCGATCTGGTTGACGCTGCGAAACATCGACGCACCCACCAGAACCAGCACCGGAGCAGTCGCCGTGAGTGACACCATACCCACAAGCGGCGCCAGAAAGAAGCACGGCAGAAAGCAGAGCGCGGTGAAAACTGAAGTCCAGCCGGTGCGCCCGCCGCTGTTAATTCCGGCAATACTTTCGATGTAAGCCGTGCCTGAGGATGTGCCGGCGAGACCGGCGCCGAAAGTGGCCAGCGAATCGACGATCAAACCCTGTTTCAAGTTGCGCGGATTTCCCTCTTCGTCGAGCAGTTCGGCGGCGTGCGCGACACCGATAAACGTTGAGATCGAGTCGAAAAGATCGGTGAAGAGTATGCCGGTGATCGCGGGCAAGAGCGAAAGTTTCAACGCTCCGAAGATGTCTAACTTCAAAAATACGGTGTGAAAGTCAGGGGCACTGAAAAGCTTTTCCGGAGTCTCGACTTGTCCCGCCGCCCACGCGACGAGAGTCACAACGAAGATGCCAGCCAGAAATGCGAAGGCACTGCCGCGGATCATCAGTATCACAGTCACAATCAAACCGAGTCCGGCCAGCAGTGCCTGACTGCCGAGTTCTCCGAGCCTTACGAAAGTAACGGGATCAGAAGTGATGAGACCGGCATTTTTCAGACCGATAAACGTCAGGAAGACGCCGATGCCGGCGGCAGTTCCCATTCGCAATTCGGGAGGGATCGCTTTCGCGATCGTCTCGCGAATCGGTGTGACTGAAATCAGCAGAAAGAGTACGCCGGCCCAGAAGATGATGCCGAGTGCGACCTGCCACCAGACTTTCTGTGTGAGGATGATCGTGAACGTGAAGAACGCGTTGATGCCCATGCCCGGTGCGACAGCGAACGGGAGTTTCGCGTAGACGCCCATCAGCAGCGTCATCACGAAACAGACCAGCACCGTGGCTGTGAGCACGCCGCTGAAAGCCATGCCCGTGCCGGGAGTTGAAAGAATTTTTGGATTCACCACCACGATGTAGGCCATTGTGAAGAACGTGGTGATGCCGGCGATTGCTTCGCGACGCAGGTTCATGAGGGGATAGAATATGACAAGAGCCACGGATTACACAGATAAAAACCGACTCAGCGTTTTTAGTCTGTGTGAATCCGTGGCCCAGCCCGCAAGGAGTTCCCCAACTTCTGCGGACTGAACTTTTCAGCCGATGGTGATCACGATTACGCGCTTCTTTCCGGTCGCGGCGACCATCTGTTTGCGTTCGGCTTTCGAGTGCAGCGCCGCGAAGCTTGTGGATTCACCTGCCACCTGCACCTCAGTAAAGAAATAGCGCTCGTCGTAACGTTCGAACACGAGTTTTGAGTTCTCAACTGGACTGCCGTTGACACTGTTCGTCAGAACGATCGCGCTCGCGCGACCATCGACACTTCGTATCTGTAGTACTGTCCGATCCGAACTCGGATTGAGCACGCTAATCGTGTACTTGCCGGCGGGAAGGCTGGTCCTGCCGGCGTTGAATGCGAAGGGAATTTGGGCGACGACTCGTTGCGGACTGCTCGTTTGTGCCTGTGCGGCGCTCGCGCAGAGAATGACGAGAGCGACGATCGTCAACAGTATGTAGGAATGTCTTTTCATGCTGGGCCTCCGATATCCTTTTGGCATTTATTGCCTTCACTTAGTAACGCGGAGGTTTCGCGCGGAATCCCTCACTGACCGGAAGCATTTGTTGTAAACTGCTGCGACACCAGAGAGTTATGCAGTCCACTGAAGGCATCACGCAGCTTTTGATCGACTGGGGTAAAGGCGACCAGGCGGCGCTCGAGAAACTGATGCCGCTGGTTTACAGCGAGCTGCGGCGGCTGGCCAGTAATTACCTGCGGCGCGAGCGCGGCGAGCACACGCTGCAACCGACGGCGCTGGTCAACGAGGCTTATCTCAAACTCGTCGATCAAAGAAATCCGAAGTGGCAGAATCGGGCGCATTTCTTTGGAATTTCGGCGCAACTGATGCGGCGGATACTGGTGGACCACGTGCGGCAGCACCAGGCGGCGAAGCGTGGCGGTTCGGCGAAGCAGCGGATTTCGATTACGAGCGCGGAAAAGGTTGCGAAGACGCAGGAAGTTGATTTGCTGGCCTTGAATGAGGCGCTCGACGAGTTGGCGCAAATGGATCCGCAGCAGAGCAGGATCGTTGAGTTGAAGTTTTTCGGTGGTCTGTCGATTGATGAAATCGCGGAAGTGTTGAAGATTGGACACGCGACTGTCGAGCGCGACTGGAAAATGGCCCGCGCCTGGCTGCGGCGGCAGTTGTC
>Ga0126376_10000047_pt1 | contig 46619 bp, 39 predicted proteins | sample PanSoiMetPlot_15_FD_92760 | JGI IMG/M metagenome (GOLD analysis project Ga0126376, IMG submission 92760) | Tropical forest soil microbial communities from Panama - MetaG Plot_15 | ecosystem: Environmental > Terrestrial > Soil > Tropical forest > Bulk soil | place: Panama | collected 2016-02-17 | reverse complement strand
CTGTTAAACGAGGCGTTGGCAGCCCTTCTTTCAGCAGTGTACTGAAAAACGCACACCCAATACAAACCACAGTTGCTCTCTGCCCTGGAGTCGTCTAGCGGCTTGTGGTTTTGTGTGTCCGGGATCACAGATCACGTTTGAAAAGCTTGCTTGGGAGGCGGTGACGTTGCATCGTACCCCCATCCGGCCTCTATGGCAATAGGAAAGTCGGATGGGATTCAGGGCAGCACCGCCTAAGTCGACGCATTCTGGTCGGAAATCCTCCTTTCTTTAGTGCTTTCATTCGCCTCGACCAGGCGTCGCACCGTATCGAGCGTATCGATATCGGTCGTCGTCTTGTCCGGCCGCAAACGAAGAATTCTTGGAAAACGGAGCGCAAAACCGCTTTTGTGGCGCTTCGACGGTTGAACTCTGTCAAACGTAACCTCAATCACGATTGTCGGCTCGACAATTCGCACCCGTCCATGACCAAATTCCTGAAGTGTGTGGTTTTTGAACCACTCCGTCAGGTCACTTAATTCCTGATCTGTCAAACCTGAATACGCTTTACCAATATTCAGCAACTCGTCGTCTTCGACCGAGCGGCGCACCGCAAACGTGTAATCCGACAGCAGCTGCCTTCGTTTCCCATGCCCGACTTCCACTGCCGTCACAGCAACATCGAGTGTCGCTATCGCACGCTTCAGCTTCAACCAATCACGCCCTCTGCGTCCGGGCTTGTAGCGCGACGCCGGACTCTTGATCATCAGGCCTTCATTTCCACGGGCGCGAGCTTGCTCGAATTCATCGTCCAGCAACGACGCTTCCCGAAACAACTTACCACGCGACATTCGCAGCGGGCCTTGCTCCGGGACCAACTGGCCCAGTAGATGTCGCCGCTCGCTCAAGGGTTGGTCGATCAACACCTTGCCGGCAGCATAAAGCAGATCATAGGCTACGAGGATCACCGGCACCGCGCTCATCAATTGCGTGCCAACGTTCTTCCGACCCAACCTCTTCTGCAACTCACTGAAAGGAAGTATCACCTCCCCATTCGCAGGAACGATCTCCCCATCAATGATTGCATCACTCCCTAGAGAGCGAAGTGGTTCCATTAACTCCGGAAAACGATGCGTGATTTCGTCCATCGTGCGCGAGTAGATGGCAACTCTCCCCTCCTCCACATGCGCCTGCGCACGAATGCCATCAAACTTGTCCTCGACTAAAAATTCTTCCGGCATGGTCCGGGCCACATCGGTCAGATCGGCGGCAGGCGTCGCGAGCATGAACTTGATCGGATGAAACAGCCGCATGTTTACATCACGCAGATCACCAACTCGCGCACGCGTCGCTGTCTCGCCAATGTCGCCCAACAACATGTTCGCGTAAGCCACATCAGCCAGCGACTGTCCGAAGACACGCGCGATCGCGTCTTCAACCAAACCTTCTCTTAGACCGATACGCAAATCTCCCGATAACAACTTGACGAGATACTTCGCTTCCAGCGGCGACGCTTTGTGCAGCACGGCGGTAAGCAGCGCAGTTTTATTTTTGATGCCGCGCGTCTCACTTAACCGCGTGATCAGCGATTCAGTTTCGGCAAGTGTGACGCTGGGCTGAAACGTTCGCTTCGTCTCTTTAATGATCTCAGCTGCGAGATCCCCTGGATCGCCGAGTCGAACATACCGAGGAGACAGATCTTCCGGCCTGAACCCCGTCGCCTCGCAAAGCGCAGCACTGATGATGCTACCGCCGACGTTCGTGGTACGAGCATCGTTCAAAGCAAACTGATGACCCGCGAAGTATCTTGCAGCGCGAGTTAAATCGGGATCCGAAAGTGTCTCAAGATAACTGCCAAGTATCGCGGCCTTCTCGAGCTTCTTCGTCGTAGCGGCAACAGCTTCCGCGCACTCGGCAAACGCCTGCAACGTTCCTACACTTTTGTTATTTTCGTCGTTCATCTTCCCACTTGCAGAATTGATGATTTTAGATGATCCTTGCAAAGTCTCTTAGCGGCCTCGCGCCTTCTGCTTTTCAAACAGGACGCGCTACAATCTGCTGTCACCAAACGAAAGCCCGACTCTTTCCGGTTGTCCCACTCCGGCAAGGTTTACAGCATTCGAAATCTTACAGTGAGGTGAAAAAGCTGTGTTCGCATTCATTCTCGAAGGCCTCGGCACTCCCGAGTTACTTTTTATACTTGTCATCGCATTAATTTTCTTCGGTCCCCGAAAACTTCCGCAACTGGCTCGCTCGATGGGTAAGGGACTCGCAGAGTTTCGTAAAGCCTCCGACGACTTCAAGCGAACGTGGGAACGCGAAGTGGCTTTGGAAAGCGCCCGGGCAGACGACAACTCAATGCTCGAAACGGGCTCACACCCGACCTACGAGCCTGCACATCCGGTCAGCGAAACTCCAGACTCCGAACTCGTTGTGGCCCGCGAGAATCCTGTAGCAGCAACTCCGGGAACACCCGCAGCATGGGTGGAACCGCCCGCTGAAACCGCGCCGGCCGAAGCCGCTCCGGTCGAAGTGGCTCACGCCGAACCGGTTCCCTTGCGTAAACAAGAATGGCTTTAATTTGAACCGATGTCTGCATTTCTAAGAACACTTTCTTCAAATCGAGCGGGTGAAGAAGAACTCGGCGGTCAAATGTCCTTCCTGGAGCATCTCGACGAGTTGCGTCGCCGGTTGATCCGCTCGTTCATCTTCATCTTTCTTGCTATGACGGGGTGCTGGTTCTTGTCCGGCCCCATCTACGCCTTTCTTGCCGCGCCCGTAGAACGGGCTCTCGCGGATGCTCAACGCCGGCAGGTTCCGATTGCCGGTCAAACCGGAACAGAGATGATCGCGGCGCTGACATCCCTGAAGGAAAACGACACCGGCAGATACGTCTTTCCGGATGAAACAAAGTTAGGAAGCAGTATGATTCCGGCAGGCGCTTCGGTAAACGCGCGCGTTTTCAAGAGTGGAGACGGTAAATTGGCCCTCTTCACTGACGAACCGCTCTTTGCCGGCAACGTAGTAATTCCCAAAGGCGTGCGTTTACCGGCCGATCTCAGCGTTGCGACCGATTCGTACACCGGGATCAACGACAAGCTGATTGTTACCAGCGCGCTCGAACCTTTCTCGCTCTACGTAAAGGTCTCGCTTTACGCTGCCGTCGTCCTCTCGGTCCCGTTTCTGCTTTTTCAGATCTGGGGATTCATATCGCCTGGTCTTTACCCGCACGAACGAGCGTATGTGACGCCGTTCATACTCTTATCGTCAATCTCGTTTGTCGTCGGAGCTGCCTTCGCCTACTACGTGATCTTTCCGCCGGCCGCCAAATACCTGCTTGGCCTCGGATCGGATTTCCGTCTTCTGTTGAAGGCAAACGACTATTTCGACTTCATTATCATCGTCATGTTGGGCATGGGAGTCGTCTTCCAAATGCCGGCAGTCACATACGTCCTGGCTCGCATTGGTCTCATCACGGCCGGATTTATGGTCAGAATCTGGAAAACCGCCATTGTCGTGATTTTGATTGCGGCTGCCGTTCTGTCCCCAACCAACGATATTCCAAACATGATGCTTTTTGCGGCGCCGATGCTCGTGCTCTATGTCGTTTCCATCTTCGTTGCATGGATTTTTAATAAACCCCGGACGACGAGCTAAACGTTCAAATCACACGGTTTTTGCTGCTTTTTAAGGCAACTGCCCAGACGGCCATCGCATCTTGACTGTGTTCTTATCAGGATCTTAGAATCCATGGTCTTCAACGGGTAGCCGGCAGCAGTCCGTATCGCACGAATCGTACAGTCTTCATCAGGAGTTTTGTAATGTCATCCCAGAAATTTGCTCTTCGTCTGGCGGTCGCAGTGACCTTCATTTTGGGCGCCAGCGCAATAGTGTGCACACAGGATCAGCAGGACCCGAGCACCAAGCCCCGCAACGTCAAGCCCGAGCTCAAGAAAGCCTACAAAGACTGGCTCGACAAAGACGTCACCTACATCATCACCGACGAAGAACGTAAGGCATTCAAGAAATTAGCTACCGACGACGAGCGCGAACGCTTTATCGAGGAGTTCTGGCGCCGCCGCGATCCCGATCCTGACACCGACGAGAACGAGTTCAAAGAAGAGTATTACGAGCGCATCGCCTACGCGAACGAGCATTTCAGTTCCGGCATACCGGGCTGGAAAACCGACCGCGGCCGCATCTGGATCATGTACGGCAAACCGGATGAGCGCGAAACTCACCCGATGGGTGGTTCTTACGAGCGTCCCTCATACGAAGGTGGCGGTTCGACGACCACTTATCCATTCGAGATCTGGTTTTACCGTTATCTCGCGGGCGTCGGTTCCGGTGTCGAAATCGAGTTCGTCGATCCGACGGGCAGCGGCGAGTATCGCATCGCACGGAATCCCAACGAAAAAGACGCCTTGTTGATGGTGCCTGGCGCCGGCCTCACGTTGGCAGAATCAATGGGACTCGCGGATAAAGCCGATCGCATCACTGGCGCCGGTGGCATCGGTAATGCGCAGTATCAGCGTGAGCAGGACAGTCCGTTCTCGCGTTTGCAGTTGCTGGCCGATCTGAACCGTCCCCCGCAAGTGAAGTTCAACGATCTCGCTACCGCGGTTAACACTGGCGTCGTTGAAGAGAACCCGCTCAACTTCGATCTGAGAATCGACTTCTTCCGCCAGTCAGACGAAAGAGTAATCACCGCGTTTACGATTCAGGCTGAGAACAAGGATCTGGTTTTCCAGGACAGCGGCGGACTGCAACAGGCCCGCATGAACATCTTCGCGCGCATCACTTCCGTCACCGGTCGTCGAGTGGGAATCTTCGAAGATCCCGTGATCACCACCGCAACTGCCGAAGAGCTTAGCGAAGCCAAAGACCGAAAGTCGGCTTACCAGAAAGCTATGCCTTTAGCTCCGGGTACGTACAAAGTCGACGTGATCGTTCGCGATGTCACTTCAGGCGCTACCGGCCTCAAGCAACTCGGCTTCACGGTACCGAAGTACGATCAGGAAAAACTCTCGACCTCCACGCTGATTCTCGCAGCGAAGCTCGAGAGTCTCATCGATCAACCTGCCGTGGGCCAGTTTGTGATTGGCACTACCAAGGTCATCCCGAATGTCTCAGGCGTTTACAAACGCGGGCAGCCTGTCGGCATCTACCTGCAGGTTTACAATGCAGGCATCGATCAAACAACGCTGCGACCTTCGGTCGACGTTGAATACGTCTTGAGCAAAGACGGCAAAGAGCTTGGTAAGCAGTCTGAAGACTGGCGCGGCATGAGCGACTCGGGCCAACGCCTGACACTCGCTCGCTTGATCGACACGCGGGGTCTCGGCGCCGGAGAATACGAAATCGGGATCCGAATTCGCGATCGAGTCTCAGGACAGTCGCTCTCGCCATCACAAAAGTTCACGGTTACGCAGTAGTTAGTTTCTTTCAAACGTCGTCTCCCCATCACAGTTACGAACCGGCTGACTTACGACTTTACCTTGGCCGGTTCAACTACTTCACTGAAAGGAAACGACGCGCATGCCTGTCTCGTTGCTCCGCCTCGTCACAGCTCTACTTCTCGTTTCATTTTCAACTCTTTCGATCTCAGGCCAGCAGACAAAGCCCAGTCCCGACGAAAAGCCACGCAAGGTCAAGCGCGAGCTCAAAAAGGCTTACGTGGATTGGATTGCCGACGTCGATCCAATCCTCACGCAAGCCGAACGCGACACCTGGAAAAAACTCAAGACCGACGAAGAGCGCGAAAAGTTTATCGAGGACGTCTGGCGTAGCCGCGATCCCAATCCAGACACGGAAGAGAACGAGTTTAAGGAAGAGTTCTACGAGCGCATCGCCTATGCAAATGAGCACTTCTCTTCCGGCAAACCGGGCCGTCTGACTGATCGCGGACGCATCTACATCAAGTTTGGAAAGCCTGACGAGATCGAGTCACATCCCGCAGGCGGTTTGTACGAGCGGCCCTCGTACGAAGGCGGTGGTTCAACTTCAACCTATCCGTTCGAGAAGTGGTTCTATCGTTATCTTCCGAATGTAAAGAGCGGGGTCGAAATCGAATTTGTCGATCCGACCGGCTCGGGCGAGTATCGCCTGGCGCGAAATCCCGACGAGAAGGACGCACTGATCAACATTCCCGGCGCTGGACAAACATTTGCCGAGCTGATGGGAACCGAAACACGCGCCGATCGACTTACCAATCTCGGCGGCTTTGGTCGTGTGAATTACACCAGAACCCAGGACTCGCAGTTTGAAGTGATGAACCTCTTGTGGGCTCTCGAGCGCGATCAACCATTCGAGCGAAACTTCCTCGGCACTTCAACCAACACACCGATCGTCGATGACAGCTCGATCAATTTCGATACTCAGATCAACTTCTTTCGGCAGTCTGATGATCGCGTGCTCGCAGTGCTCACGGTTCAGACAGATAATGATCAGCTGCGTTTTTCAGACAGCGGCGGTCTCCTGACCGCGCGCCTGAATATTTTTGGCAAAGTGACTTCTGTCACGAGTACTACCGCGGCAAAATTCGAAGACTCAGTGACAACTACTGCGACCGCGCAAGAGCTCAGTAGCACACGCATGCGTAAGTCAGCTTACGCGCGCGCCTTCATCCTCACGCCGGGACGTTATCGCGTGGACGTCATCGTCCGCGACATCGAGACGGGAAACGCAGGCGTGAGGCAAGTCGGATTCATCGCGCCGAAATTCCCGACTGATTCCCTTTCGGCGTCGAGCATCATTCTCGCGGCGAAACTCGAAAACATGGAAGCCGGTGCACCGATTGGTCCATTCGTGATCGGCACCACCAAAGTGATTCCAAACATGTCGGGCGTTTACCGGCGCGGTCAACCTGTCGGCATCTATCTTCAGGTCTACAACGCCGCCACGGATCAAACAACTCTGAGACCCGCTGCTGATGCAGAGTACGTGTTGCTCAAGGATGGGAAAGAGTTGAGCAAGCAGACCGAAGACTGGCGCCAGATTAACGACGCAGGCCAACGATTAACACTGACGCGCCTGATCGATAGCCGCAATCTTGAGCCGGGCAAGTATCAGATTCAGATTCGCATCCGCGATCACGTCTCGGGACAGACGATCACGCCCGAAGCAAGTTTCACTGTCGAGCCTTGATCGATTCGCGAATAAACTGCTCGACCTGGCCCAGGTACTGTTCGCCTGCCGAACCGAAAACAACATGGCCGGCGCCGGGAACTATCAATAACTTCTTCGGCGCGTTTGCAGCAGCAAACAGCAGTTGCGCTTCGCTGGTGGGAATCGTCCGATCCGGATCGCCGTGAGCGATTAGGATTGGCGCTTTAACGCTGCTTAGCTTGCGCGCTGATTCAAAGCGGTTCTTACCGAGAAAATGTAGAAAACGAGGTAGCCACGGCAACGCACTCGACGCCACTGAGCTTGCAGAACTAAATCCGGATTCGAGCACGACGGCGCCAAAATTTCTCCGCGAAGCCACATCAGCGACTATCGCTGTTCCAAGCGAATGGCCGTAAAGAACAATCTGGTCTGCACAAACTCCCTTTTTGTTCATCACAAAGGACACGGCCGCATCGCCGTCTGCGTAAAGATCTGATTCGTTGGCAGCAACTCCATCACTCCTACCGTAGCCGCGATAATCAAAGATCAAGACGTTGAACCCGTGGTTGGCAAACCGCCGGGCCAACCAGCCTAGGTTCGAAATGTTGCCGCCGTTGCCGTGAAAGAAAATCATTGTGGCGAGTTCGGGTTTTTTGTGACTCGCGAAAAACCAGCCGTTCAGACGCGTGCCGTCAGCCGAGTTGAACCAAACGTCTTCTGCTCCGGAGGGAATTGCCTGCGCTGCAGCCATGCGTGAGGGGCGAAAAGTCATTGCCGATTCGATCCATCGCAAGCCGTACACAAACGCCGCTGAGGCGAGGGCCAACGAAACTAACAAACTGATTAATCGTTTACGAGTCATAAGCATTATTACGCAACTCAGCACCTTCAGAGTTCAACGGCGTTACTGTAGGAGCGGCCCTCCGTGGCCGCCCCAGTCGTTGTTGAGGCGGACGATTGGGGCGGCCACGGAGTGCCGCCCCTACAATTCGTTCCCTGGGTGTTAGAATTGAGCCCGTATGGATAAAGCAGTTCAGCTAAACGGGCTAAGCCGGCCGGAATTGGTTGCGTTCGTCGAAACGCTGGGGGAACCGGCGTATCGCGGGCGCCAACTCTTCGGCGCACTGCAACATCGTCGCCTGCGCAGTTTCGACGAGATCACCGATCTGCCCAAGGATTTGCGCGCGCGCCTGAATGAGATAGGCACGGCCACGACGCTCAAAGTCGAGTCGCGCTACATTTCCGACGACGGCACGCGCCGCTACTTGATGAAGACTCACGACAACCTGCCCGTGGAAACCGTCTTCATTCCAGAAGAACGCCGTGACACGATCTGCTTTTCATCGCAGTCAGGCTGTCCACTTCAATGTACTTTCTGCCTGACGGCCCAGCTCGGCCTGTTGCGCTCGCTCACGGCCGGCGAGATTGTCGAACAGATCCAGATTGCTTTGAACGACGCTTACGGAACCGGTATCAAACCACCACGCGGAACAAACCTCGTCGCGATGGGTGCGGGCGAGCCGTTACTGAATCTCGACGAATTACTGAAAGCCTTGCGCGTAATGGCAGATCCGCAAGGAATGCACATCGTACCGAATCGCGTGACAGTTTCGACCGCAGGCGTCGTTCCGCGCATTCTCGAGCTGGCGACGATCTCCGATCGACCGCATCTCGCAATCTCACTCGCCGCGCCGTCAGACGACCTGCGCAACGAACTGATGCCCATCAACAAACGTTGGCCCATCGATGAATTGCTGAGCGCCTGTAAAATCTTTGAGAAGACTCTGAAACCAAACGACCGACTCACGTTCGAATACGTGATGCTCGACGGTGTCAATGATTCAGACGAACAGGCACGCCAACTCGCGAATCTGCTCAACCGCCACAACATCAAGTCGAAGGTGAATCTGATTCCGCACAATCCGGCCGACCCGCTGCCGTACAGACCTTCAACTGACCAAACGGTGGAACGCTTCAAGAATATTCTCGAGTCGAAAGGGATACACACGTACGTGCGGCGGCCGCGCGGACGAGACATTTTTGCGGCGTGCGGGCAACTGGCAGCGCGCCAGGTAACACTCAATAGTCGGAACGAAACCTTAGTCGGAGCCTAAAAATTAAATGATCAGATATTCAACTCTTATTCGCCTGTTCTCACTGACCATCATCCTTTTGCTGCCGGCGACTTTTTACTCGAAACCCGCGCCGCAATCGTCGGCTGACGTAAACGTCAGCGGCTCGATCGCTCCGGACAAAATAAAGAAAGGCCGGATCGCTCGCGCGAGCGTCGTGATGGACATTCCTTCCGGACTGCACGTGCAATCAAGCAAACCGCTCGACAAGTTTCTCGTGGCTACGAAGTTGGACGTGGAAACGCCATCGGGCATGAACGTTGGTCCGATTTCTTATCCGCGTGCGCTGACGCGAAAGTTGAAGTTTTCGAAAAACAGTGTCGCTGTCTACGAAGGCCGGACAACGATTCGTTTTAACGTGACCGTGCCCGCCAACTATTCCGGCGGTTCCGGAGAGATCAAAGGCAAGCTCCGGTTTCAGGCGTGCAACGATGAGTCCTGCTTCCCGCCCGTCACGCGCGAAGTAAAAATGTGGCTCAACGTGGAGTAGTCACTTTCGTCCAACAACCGCCATCAATCGTCCGACTTTCCCGTGCAGACTCTTCTCTTTCCGATAGGAAAAGAAGAGATCTGTTCGATCCATCGTGCAGATCGGCGCCGTGTGAATTTGTTCCGGAGGCACTCCGGCAGATTCGAGTTGCGCTCGATTCGCCTGCAGTAAATCGACCATCGCATGACCCGGGCGGGTTGGCGTGAACAGTTTTTCTCCGTATTCGAATCGGCTGGTAAACGCCTCGATTACTTCAGTCCCGACCTCGTAACAACATGGACCAGCCGAAGCGCCAATCGCCACGCGCAGGTTCTCAGGTTTCGCGTCATACTCCTTCGCCAAACGCTCGACGCCCGTGACGACTGCCGTGGCCAGAGTTCCACGCCAACCAGAATGCACTGCTGCAAAAGCACCAGTCACCGGATCGCCGAGCAGGATCGGAACGCAATCCGCAGTCTTCACACCGGCCAGCACGCCTTTCGCGTTGCTGACGATCACATCGCAAAAGATCGTGTCGCCGCGTTCGTTCTCGGCGGGTTTCGCTTCCTCCTTCGTTTGGACCACGCGCACGTCGGCGCCGTGAACCTGCCAGCAACCGGCGAGCGCCCAGTCGCCAGGAAAAAGCTTGAGAAACCGGCGACGATTCTCCAGAATGTTCTCCGGCGCGTCGTCGTTAAAGCCGGCGAGGCTCAGCGCGCCGGACGGCATCGCGCTGACGCCGCCGAGACGCGTTGAAAAGCCGTTGACAAAACCGTCTTGTTCAAGCGGGGCGCAGATAAGAGCGCGTACGCCGTCGATCTCGCGCCAGTAAAATCCTGCTTCGTTTAGTTGGTCGTCGCTCGTGATTATTTCCATTGGTATAGACATTATCGAAGTTGCACGAATTCGCGAAGTGCTGTTGCGCACGCCGCGTTTTGCCGAGCGTGTCTTCACGCGCGCTGAGCGCGAATACTGCGATGCGCGCGGTGTCGTGGCGGCACAACATTATGCAGCGCGCTTCGCGGCAAAAGAAGCGGCGTTGAAGGCATTGCAAACCGGCTGGCGTGGCGGAATCAGTTGGCAGGAAGTTGAAGTGGCGGCGCGTGAGAGTGGTGCGCCTTACTTAATCTTCACGGGGCAGGTGCTGAGTATTTTTCAAAACTTCCGCGCTTCCGCGACTCACCTCTCGATCTCACACACAAGCGAACACGCCATCGCACAGGTGATTTTGGAACGTTGAAAAAGAACAAGTCAGGAAGAGGGGCTTGCCCCCGCTTTTGGAACCCCGATCAGCGGGGGCAAGCCCCTTTTCCTGACTTGTTCTATTTGTACTTAGCGCATGTCGTTGACTAGTGTGCGCCGCCCATTCGCATCAACATCGACTCGCGTACCCCCAACGCGCAGAGGCGGCGGCGTTTCTTTTCTGGCGACTGTGGTTTCCGTCCGAGTCTCACTCTCTTCCGCAAACGGACTACTCTGTACCGGCAAATTTCCGTGCAGGTAACACTCCATGTTCGGCTGTAATCGCTCCGTCACCGCAATCAACTCGCGCAGCGGACAACCGAGCGTCGAACGCAGCCCGGTCATCGAGTCGATCTCGACGAACTTGATCCCTTCCGGACACTCAAAATGCTCACCACCCAGATCCGGTCGCACTGCGATGGCTTCATTCATGAAATCAACCCAGGCCGGCAAGGCCGCTTCTGCCCCCGTCAGCCCAAGCTGTTTGTTGTCGTCAAATCCGATCCACACCGCACACACAAGATTCGGCGAGTAACCGACAAACCAACCATCACGCGACGTTCCGGTCTTGCCCGCGATGGCAGTGCCCGGCACCGCGCCGCGAGCCTTACGCGCCGTGCCACGCTCGATAACCGCCGCCAGCGTGTTTGTAATCATGTACGCAGTCGTCGGGCTGATAACCTGGTCCACCGCCATCTCGCGCGCGTGTGCTGCCGGTGGCTCGCCTACATTCGTTATGACTCGCGCATCCACACGGCGCCCGTCGTTTACAAAAGCCGCGTAAGCGGAAGCCAGTTGCAGCGGTGTGACTTCCTTCGTCCCCAAAGCCATCGCCGGATAACGCTCCGGCTTTGGCAAACCAAATCGCGCCGCCAGGTTCGCAGTGCGAGCCAGTCCCGTTTGCAACGCCACATCGACAGTGACGACGTTCAATGACTTTACGAGTCCCGTGCGCATCGGCACTTCGCGCATCGAATAACCGCCACCATAGTTCGCCGGCCGGTACGTTCGATTGCGGTCGTAGACAAACTCGCGCGGCGCATCCATAAACATTTGCACCGGCGACATTCCATCTTCGATCGCGGCCGCGTAAACGAACGGCTTGAAAGTCGAGCCAGGCTGGCGCATCGCGTCGGTAGCTCGATTGAGTTGCGACTCCGCGTAATTACGTCCGCCAACCATCGCGAGCACGTCGCCTGTGTGTGGATCGATGGCCACGAGCGCGGCTTGCGGTTTGAGACCGCGATCGGCGTAAAGCGTGTCCAGCCGGTCCAACTGCCGCTTCAAAGCCGTCTCCGCCGACTGCTGCAACTCGAGATCGATAGTGGTGTAGATTCGCTGCGTCGCGCCCGACGTTTCAAACTGCGATTCGGCGAGACGATTTACGTAATCGACAAAGTAAGGCGCGAGTGAGTTATCGACTGCGGGAGCAGGCGCGACGACAATCGCTTCTGCGCTTGCAGTCGCGTTTTGTTCCGCGGTGATCCAGCCATTCTGCTGCATGGCAGCGAGGACAACGTTTCTGCGTGTTCGAGCCGCGTCAGGATTTCGCAGCAGCGAGTAATGCGCCGGGCTTTGAATCATTCCCGCGAGTGTCGCCGCTTCCGCGAGCGTGAGATCTTTAAGCTCCTTCGCAAAGAAAATCCTTGCTGCTTCTTTCACTCCACGCACCGCAACCGCTCCCCGTTGTCCCAAGTAAATCTCGTTGCAATACAGCGCGAAGATGTCGTTCTTGGAGAGACGGCGTTCCAGCGCGATCGCCAGCATCGCCTCGGCATACTTCCTTCGCAGCGTCTTCTCAGGCGAAAGATACGTGTTCTTGACGAGTTGCTGCGTGATCGTCGAGCCGCCCTGGCCCAGTTCGTCATCCACAGCATTTCGTAACAACGCACGGCCAAGCCCATTCAGATCCACACCGGAATGCTCGAAGAAGCGTCGATCTTCGATGGCCAGAATCGCATGGACCAGCACCGGCGGTATCTCTTCATAACTCAACAACTCGCGTTTCCCACTCTTCGATGACAGGTCGTTCGACAAGACCTCAGGTTCAAGAGTGAATGAATCGAGCGCGATGCCGTCGCCAAGCAGTTCAGCGATCTGGTCTCCGGAAAAACTCACGCGGACCAGTTCGAATTCTTTTTTGCTCGCCCGACCCGGTCGAATGTCGATCGTTGAACCCGTGACTGTAAAACTGCCGCTCCACACGTCGCTGGCGGTCGATTCGAGATAACCGGCACGGCGCAACGCTGTGACGAGCTTCTCGCGCGACAGTTTTTGACCCGTTTGCAGGACGCGTGGCGCCGCGTAGAGTCCGGGCCTGCTGGTCAGATAACCACTCGCAAGTCGCGCATCGATGATCTGTGAATAGTAACGGTAAGAACGGGCGAGGGCGCCAAAGCCGATCGCTGAGGCAATTACAAGCAGAACAACAGCAAGCCGAACACCACGACGTTGCAAAACCGGCCGCCGGGGCTCAGGCACGGATTTAACCTCGATGAACATGGGCGCGTTGGGGCAGTCTTTCCCCGCGTTCCTTCAGTGCTTCTCAATATCCTGTGATTTTTATAAACGTCGAATGGATGAGGAATTCAAGAAAGCAAAAGCTCACGCCAGCATCCGTGCTTTGTCCTGACTTACGGAATCGATGAGCGCACGGATGTCGGGAATACTTTCAAGTGCAGCTTCGTAACCGGCGTCCATCAACTCCTGGGCACGACCCATTTCATCCCAACGAATGTGACTAATCTTCGGACTTATGATCAGGTCCGACATCTCACGTTGATAATGTGATGCCGTCTTTTGGACCACCATCACCGACTGCAACAAAACACCGATCACAGAGCTGGTTGGTCCAATGAAGGTCGCGCCGTCACTGTTGACATCAACAGCGATCACGATGTCGGCGCCCAGTGACCGAGCCATCGTCGAGGGCACAACGGCAACGAGTCCGCCGTCAACGAGTTGGCGGCCATGTTGATCCGCGACCGGCACGTACAAGCCCGGAATCGCACAACTCGCGCGGATCGCAAACGGCACATCACCTTCGTCGCGCATCACCACCGCCTGACCCGTTTTCAACTCCGTGGCAACCACCGCAAACGGAATACGCAACTCTTCGAATCTCGTGACCGGCAAACGCTCTCGCATATATTGTTCGAGACGTTCGTTACTCTGAATTCCGAGTCGCGACATCTTCACGCGCCCGATGTCGCGCCAGCGTAACGTGCGGCCAAAGTCCTCGATCGCGCCGATGGGCAATCCGGCGGCAAATGCACCTCCGACGATCGAACCGGCAGAGGTCCCGGCGATACAGTCGATACGAATGTTGTTTTCTACGAACGCTCGCAAGACACCGACGTGGGCCATACCACGCGCAGCGCCACCGGATAGCGCGAGTCCGATTCTTGGATACACGGAAGTTTCAGATAGCATTCAACATCACGATCTCCGCACGCTCACGAGCTGTGTCAAGAAACGAGTCCGTCTCAGATTCAATCTTTGCCTCCACCAGCGTCCGTTCGATCTCGTCGCGGCTTTGCTCCAGCGTTGGAACGATTCGTCCCGGGGAACGCGCCTGAAAGCGAGGTACGTAAGTGTCACGGTAGTAATCGGCAATCTCCTTCTGGCTGATTACTACGAAATTTCGGAAGCGAAAGTCCAAATATTTTTCCATCTTGAGACGTTGCTCGACGATTTCGTCCAGTTTTTCACTGGTTAGCCCGACACGCTGGAGCCGCTGCTGAAACTCACCCTGCGACGGAAAATTTCGCGCCAGCTCGTCGCGCGCGTCACTGATTTCCTTTTGCGTGGGCACGATCGTGGGTAGTTTTTCGGCTTCCTGAAGGATGAGGCGCTGGTCTATCAAGAGGCGCAGGGCGCGATTCAAGTCTTCGGAGGTTGGGTTGTCGAGCACGGTGCCCGGCTGCAGTGCCAACTGCCAGAGAAGATCGGAGTAAGTGATCAGATCCGTTTTGACGCCTGCATTCACGCTGGCGACCATTTTGTCGACAACCTGCTGCGCGGCGCATTGCGGAGAAATAATGAAGACCAAAACCAGGACAGTCAATCCGAGTTTTAAATAATCCGTGTAATCTGTGGTTAGGCTTTTTCTCCTCATCTCTCACCTCTAGAACGTCTGCGTAATCCTGAAATGCAGGTTTCCACGCTGCAGCCGGAAGATCGCCGGCGTGTCGGTGAAATCGATACCGTTTGGAGCACGTTGCGGAATCAAAAACTCCGGCGGATTCAGTAACACTCCGTAGTCAATCGCGAGCGCGCCACCAAACGGAGTTTGCAAGCGGAATCCGAGACCCACAGTGTTGCTCCAATGCGCCCGCAGGTTCGCCTTGTTGATTGCGGCCAGAATATCACCCGGCGGCACCGGCGTCGTGTCTTCTTTACCAAACAGCTCGCCAATACGCCGGAACACATTGCCGCCATCGTAAAACGGAACTGCCTGCACGGATCTTGTCAACGGAATACGAGCCTCAAGATTCAGCACGGCAAGAGCGTTGCCGCCAACAGGCACCGTGAACGGATTGAGAAAGACGATGTTCTTCTTCGAATCTCGAAAAGGACCTTCCGGTATCACGACCTGGCGTGGACCAGCCTCTTCAAAACCAAAACCGCGCAATGTCGTCGCACCGCCAGAGAAGAAACGCTCGCTGATTGGCAACGTCCTGTCGATCTCGTCGATAGTTCCGTTGCCGTCGCGGTCGCGCGGATTGAACAAATTCGCGAGCCCTAACGTCATGTTGCCGGCCAGCACCGTATCTCTAAACGACCGCACTTTGTAATAACGACGGTACGTCGCCTGAAAACGATTGAAGGAGATGTTGCCGCCGAGCTGGCGCAGCGCCAACGCATAATCGACGCTTAGAAACTCACCGCGCGTGGCGTCCAACTGGTTGTATCGACACACCTCGCCGGGCGCGCCCGGCTCCTCATCCTCGTTCAGATTGCTTCCCAGCAGTCCCTTCTCGCAGCGCTCGCGCGTGTCTCTCACGAGAGAAGCGCCGATGCGAGCGAGTCTGACTGTACGGTCCGGCTCGAGAATCGGCCTCACCACCAGACTCTCGAGATTAAACAGACGCACGTCTTCATAACTGAGCCGCCCGAAAACGATGGTGCGCGTTTTGCGATCGAGCACACGCTGCGTTTCAAGGGCTGCGGTGAAACGATTGATCGTGGGCTCCTTAACCCCGGCGCCGAAGATGTCGATCGGATTTCCCTTCTCATCGAGCCTTTGCACGATGCCCTGCGTGCCGCGATCGATCGCAGAACGGAAGAAACGCGTGATCGTCGAGTCGCGCTGATACTCAATCGATGCAGCGAGCGGCGCAAACTGGGTCTTGCTGTAACGAGCGAAACGCGGATCGAGATACTCGAGCCGCACGAGTTGCTGGCGGCGGCTGGCACGAAGCCGCATCGCTCCCTGTCGCAGCCGGTTCATGAGATTGACGTTGCTGATTTCAAACAGTCCGAGCGCGCCGATGTCAGTCGAGGCGCCGCCGCCGTAGTCCATCACGCGCGGCTTCTTCTCTTCGACGTCGATGACCACGTCTCGCTGTTTGTAACCAGAAGCTGTTTCACCCGCCGGCTCGGTGTGGATAACTACCTGCCGGTACGCGTCGGTAAGATAGAGCTCTCGTTCGGCGTCGGAGAGGCGATCCGCACGGAGCACGTCGCCTGGAGCGATCGGAATCGCTCTTCTGATGGCCTGGCGTTTCGTGCGGCGAGTATTCGTGGTGCCCGTAACGCCGTTGATGATGATCTGATTGATGAAAACCTTGTCGCCTTCGGCGCTAATCGAGTAGACAAGCCTGACCTGCTCTTCGTTATCCTTCAACGGCAACTCGACGACGGAAAAATCTACGCGCGTATCGACGTAACCTTCGCGTGAGTAAAGCGCCGCAACACGATCACCATCGACTCTCGCCTGCGAGCGCGAATACGGCGCGCCGATCACGGTCCGCAACTCCTGCCGGATTCTTTCGTCGGTGTAGATCTTGTTTCCTTTTACATCGACACTGGCGATACGAGTGAGCGGACCTTCGTTGACGTTGAAGGTGATGATCAGGCTATCGCCATTGATCGAGACACCCTGCAGGACCTCGACAGTCGCTTTGCGATAACCGAGATCGCGCATGAAAGCCTCGACGGTGCGACGGTCCTGCTCCAGCAGCGTCAGGCTCGTGTAACCACGGCCGTAGCCGAGCCAGGGAATCAAACCGATCGGGTTTGACTTCTGAGTCTTGAGACTCGACTCGACGTCAGCGTACGACAACTTGTTCGTGCCGGTGATGCGAATGTCGCTCAGATGAAAGCGCCGGCCCTGCTCGACCGCATATTGGATGGTGATGTTGTGACCACTTAACGGTATCGGATTGAGGTTTTCACACGTCCCCTCGGTGCCGTTTGGTCCAAGATCGGCAGGTGGATTGCTCACCGTACACGACGGCGTCACCTCGGCAAAGAAGTAACCATCCTCCTGCAACTTGTTGCGAACGCGACGCGCGCCTTCGACTATCGCCGAGAAGTCAATATTTCCTTCACGCTTCACGGGCAACAGTTCGCGCTGCGTCTTCTCACTGATTTCATAATTCTTGATGACGACGCTTACCTTCGGGCCGACAGCGCCCTTCAGAAAAATCCTCATTGAATTCTTTTCGGCATCTCTTTCGACGCGCGCGTCGTCGAGCACCGGCGCCAGGTACCCCAAATTAACCAGCGCATTGCGGACTTTTTTAACGTCGTCGCCCAAAGCATCACGAGTGAATGGGACCGAGGGCTGGAGTTTGAGCGTTTGACGCACAGGTGCAGCGTCGAAACCCGCGATCTGAATATCGAAAGTCTCGACTTTCGCCTGTTCGCCGGGGGTGATTTTGTAAGTCACATTGGCGCGCAGACCACGCGGCCCGACTTGCTCGACAGGTTCGACAGTCGCGTTGAAGTAACCAAGGTCGCGCAAGTAGACCTGAATCTCATCGGCGTTGCGCAGGATGATCTGATGTGTGAGACGGTTTCCCGACTGCACAAAATTCAAGCGCCCACGCAACTCATCGGTCGAGATCGGCGAACCGGTCACAGCCTGGGTTAACTCAATGCGTACGTCGCCAATCTGAACCTGCCGTTGAACGACAAATCGCAGCCTGACTGGACCAGTCTTCGGCGTTCCTTCCTCGATCACTTCCACACGCGCATTCGCGACGCGCCCTGAATCGAATAACGCCTGAAGCGAGTCGCGCACGCGTACCGCGGAAAACTGTGTGTTGGGTGCAACCTTTAGTAAGGAGAGAAATTCAGCCTGCGCGTTCGGCTCGTTGGCTGTTCCTTCGAAGACGAGTTCCACCGCACTAATCTGCCGGCCCTCGTAATCCTCGATGCGTGTGTTGCGTCCCTCTTTTGACAGAACACTCGCAGCGCCGAAACAAGCGATCAAGACACAAAATGGCACCAGAATCACAAATGGATTGATGAAAGCTTTTCTGCCTTTTGTGCCTTTTTGTGGCCTACGAAACAATCCTAACTTACCTACCCGTGCTCAGAATCTCTTCCTAAAGCGAATCTCAAAACTGAAATTGTTGGTGCGAGCGCTCAGCCGTCGGGTGGAAGCCTGCTCATACTGCGCGAGAAACGAAAGTCGATCGGAAACTCGATACTCAAGCGCCAGAATCTGGTTCGGATCGGAAGTCACGTTGGTTGAATATGTAACCGTCACTTCCTTGCTGATGCGACGTCCCAAAGTTAGTCGCGCCGACGGCGTCGAGCCTGTCGTGCCACCAATGACCGGATTGATCTCAAAACGCGTCAGACCAAACAGCTTGCTCGTCGCTCGTTGCGCCGGAGCGTTGATCAGCGCATCCGTTAGCAAACTGGTCGCGGCTCCCACTTCCGATTGCGACAGGATCGACGAGCTCGTGTCGCCTGATGAAAGTTGTCCGGTCGTGATCAACGAAACGACATCGGCCTGCGGCAACGCCGGCTCGGAACGCACTGTAGCCACCGGCTGCGAAAGTGGACCAGTCAGGCCAACAATCACCCGATAACCTCTGATCTGCGACTCGCCCTGAATGTTGAGAATCGGATCGGCGTTGCGGCTCGGCGGCAAATCTACGAGAGCGCGCGTGATGTCGTAGCGATCGTTTCGGAAATTGAGCGTGCCGCTGGTCGCCGTGATTCTGCCGGAGATCGTCGGATCGTTAACTGGTCCATCCAACTGCAACGAAACGGAACCGACCAGGTCGGCGAGATTGTTTCGCACCACGAGCGCGTTTCGTCCTTCCACACGCAGCCCGCCAAACAACGCCGTACGCGTTAGCTCATTCTCAGTGCCTTCTTCGATCGACTCACCACGGCGCTGATTTATCAGGTCCGCGAGCTCGATATCCTGCGTGTATTCCGAGCGCCGCAGATTCACGAGCCCGCTGATTACCTGCTCGCGCGCAGAGCCGCGGATCTCGACGTCCGCGTCGAGTGTCGAACGAAAGTCCTGCGGGAATGGGACGGTTACATCGTCACCGCGAAGGTTGATCCGAAATGCAGAAACAGTGAATCCTTCCAGCAAAGCACCGCCGGTAGCAGAAACTCGACCGCCGCCGATGGTGCCTTCGAGTGAATCGATCTGCGCCTGGTTCGCAGTGAACCTCAACGCCGCCTTCAAATTTGAGACGGTCCAGCGATCGTTTCCGAGCAGCATCGATACGGAAGCATTGTTCAATGCGGCGGTACCAATCACGCGCGGCGCTTCGAAACTGCCATTGATGCGAACGGCCACCTCAGCCGAGCCGGACGAGAAAAAGTCAGGCGACACGCCGTTGAGCACGCGCAGGTTTAAGTCGCCGTTGATGTTCAAATTCTGCTTGCCGCCACTCGCGGTCGCGAGTGTGCCGTTGAGGACGATGTTTGTGCCTGGTCCAGTGAACCGTGCCTGGTCAAGCGTAAGCTCGCTCGGTGTGAAGCGAACGGTCAGCGGCGTGCTCGCACTGAGTTGAACGTCTTCAGCCCGGAAGCTGAGCTCAGTGAAGTCAGCCTTGCCCGACAACCCGGCGAGCGAAAAGTTTTCATCGTCATCGATCAGATTACCGGCAGCTTCGATCGTGCCGCTGGCACGGCCTGAAAGCGTGACACCGGCTCCGGGCATCGCGATCTGAAACAGATTCGTGAGATCCGCATTCGCGAGCGTGGTCCTGATGCTGGCCGGCAGCCGCTCGCCTGATAAATCGACACGCGCCAGGACCTCCTGCGGCGCGCCCAACAACCCGGTAGTCAGCTTGATATCGAGTTGTTTGTTCTGCGTGCGTCCGGTGAGTGCGACGGTGCCGGCCGGGCGACCGTTGATCGTTACGTCACGACCTTCACCATCGAAGGTGATTTCATAGGCAGAGAAGTCGGTCATGTTGCCGATAACGTGCGCCGTAAAATCAGCAACACCGGTGACGGCTGGAAGACCGGGCCGGTTCGCAAACGTGGTCAGCCGCGCCAGTTGAATTCCCTGCGCGTTGCCCCGGAAGTCAAACGACTTGCTCTTTGTGTTGAAAGTGCCACTGGCGGCGATGTGACCAGCCACGAGACGAACATCAACACTCTCGACGTGTACGTCAGCGCCGTTGAACGTAGCGCGAGCCGTCGCGCCTTCGAGTGGTTCGCCGCCGAGCTTGCCTGGTCCAAAACGAAGATCGGCGCTACCGCTCATGGCGTCCGGAATTCCCGTGACTTTTACCTGGCCGGAAAGAGCCGATTGCGTGTCGGCAATGAACTGTTTGTTGCCGATGAACGACGAAAGCGCCAGCAGGTTTTGAGAATTGAAGCGATCGAGCGTCGCTTCGATCGAGGCGTTATTTTCGCCGACGCGCGGCTTCACCAGCGAGAAGCGAACGCCGCCACCGTCTCGCTGCGCGAGGCTTCCGTCGGGCACACGAATCTCAGCATCGTTCATCGCGATCGATGCGGACAACGAGCCGAGCTCATTGCCATCCACGAGCAACGATCCGATGGAAACCCTGCCGTTCAGATTTGGCGAGCTCAGCCGGCCGCGTATGTTTCCATTGAAAGCAAGCTGGCCTGCGAGGCCAATGCGGTAAGTGCGCATCTGCTCTTCAACTTCAGGCAACAGCCCGGAAGATATGAGCACCGTTTGCAGTTCGGCAGCGTCGGATGAATTGAGATCGACCTGAAGATTCGAATCGTTTTCGAAAGAGAACTGGCCGGTAGCGGTTAACCTGGTCGCGGGCGTTTGCAGGTTGACTTGTTGGATATCAAACGTGCCTCGATTGGCGCGCATCGCGACTTCGCCGTTGATCGGAATTCTGTCAGCCTCGCCTGCTTCCGCGGTCAGTCGCGTCGTTACCGTGCCTGATGCAAGCTTGAAGTCAGTTCCGGGAAATGTCAGGTCGACTCTGCCGGTTGCTCGGCCCGCGAGCGGTACGGCGCTCCCTGCGAGAGCCGTCAATGGACCAGAAATCTCGAGGTTATTGAAATCAGCAGCTACTTGCGACGAACCGCCTTTTGCGATCGCGACACGCGCGTTTCCGGTCGCGCGTCCGTTGAAAACGTCGGCGGTAAAGTTGTTGAACTGGACCTCGCGATTCGTGGCAACGACCTGCGCGCGCGCCTGGCCCATGTTCATGCTTCCCAACACGCCGCCACCGATACTCAGATCAGCCGAGGCGCGATAGCTGCCCGACGGCTCGACTACAAACACGGGCTTAGCGAGTTTGACGTTCTCAGCCTGGCCGTCTGCAAACTTCACTGTTCCCGCATCGATATCGGCAGTCGAACCCTCGATGCGCCGATTGCGCACGGAGAGTCGCACACCGGCGATGTTTAGACTGCCAATCTCCGCGCCCGCCGCGCTCGTTGCTCCGACCTGGACCTCTTTCACGACGACGCTGGTTACGCCGCCGCGATTATCGATCGCGATGTCGTTTGCAGTGACTCCTTTCACTTCGGCGCCCGAAGCGGTGACGTTTCCGGCGTTGACGCTCGCGATCGAACCAGTTGTGACGTCGTTTTGGTTGCGGAGTTGCAGTTTTGAAGCAGTGATGCCGTTGACCTTCGCGCCGGAAGCCGTGAGGCCGTTCGCAGTGAACTGGTTCGATGAAGCAGTCAAAACGCCGGCGTTCATCTCGGCGCGCGCGTCATGAAGAATCAAGCCGGTCAACGTAGTGCCGTAACTTTTTTCAGCTACCGCGCGCAACTCGCCGACCCAACGGAAGTTTGTTCCCGTTCCCATCACGTTGCCGGCAAGTTGCAGTGAATCGATCTGAAAGTCGCCGGCGTTGAGCAGATCGGCCACAGCCTTGCCGTTGATCTGGTAACTCTTGCCATTAACCGAACCGTTCGCACTGACGTTCAGCCCCTGCAAACGCAGATTCTCGGCAGTGAGCGAATCTGACTTGATCTGGCCGTTGAGCTTGAACTGATCTCCCTCGCCTGTGAGCGTGCCGCTGAAACTGCCGTCGCCACGAACAGACCTCTCCGACTGCAACGTGTCGGAGAGTCTTGTGAGATCGACGTTTGAGCTGACGTTCATCGTGTAACGAAGCGCGCGCCAATCATCCATCACGCCGTCAAGATGCGCTTCTGCAACCGGTGACTTCAACGTCAACTCGTTAATCTCTGCGCGCTCCTCATTCACACGCCCGCGCGCGTGGATATCGATGTTATTGAAAGTGTGGCTGTCGTAGATGAAAACTGAATCGGAGAGTCCTAACGAAACGGTGGTCATGCGAACCCCGACGGGAACACCCGGCTCCGGTGGTTGGATCGACACCTGCAGATTTCGACCTTCGCCAGCGATCTCGTGGCGCACGTCGCCGTAATGGACCAGGCCATCGACTATTTCGATCGTAGCGGCCGAGTAAGCAAAGAGAATGCGCCGGTTTGGTTCGGGAGGCGGAATGTGGATATTGCGAAAGTTTGAACGCCCCTGGTTATCAAACTGGACCCAGATTTCGAGGCCTTCCATCCTCAGATCTTCGAGATTGATGTTGCGTTGCAGGTTCAACGCATACAGGTCTTCGACCTTGATGGTGGCGAAGAGCCGATCGATCTTGCCGATCCGGTCGCTTGTCTGGGCGTCGTAGAGCTCGACTCCCGACATCTCCACGACTCGCGGTGGGAAGAAAGTGGCGTGAAACTCTCGAATCTCGGCCTTGATGCCGTAGTTGGCAAAGGTCTGTTTGATCTGGCCCGCGACGTACCGGTCCACATAGCCCAGCCGGAAAAGAAACAGGACCAGCAGTGTCACTACCAGCGCGACGGCGCCGACGATCATGGCAGCCAGGATCGCATGACGGCGCGTGAAATAGCGCCAACGCTTTGTTAATGCAGGCTTCTCTGCACTCATAACCTTACAGCCGCGGTGCGACTCGGGGAACGCTGAATTCTAGAGGGGAGATAAGGGGCCACAAAAAGGCAACAGGAGTCACAAAGATCTGCCTGTGGCTTCCTGGCCTATTGTTGACAAACCTCATCCAGGTTTCGCGGTTGGCCCAACGGAACATTGCCGACAACCGAGAGTTCAAAACCTTCAAGTGCTGCTACTTTGGGGGGATGATTCGAAAGCAATAATATTTTGCGCAACCCAAGGTCGTGGAGAATCTGCGCCCCGACGCCGTAGTCGCGATCGATTCCGTAACCTGTCTCTAAACTCGCATCTCGTTTATTAAGACCACGCTCCTGCATGACGCTATAAGTACGCAATTGGTTCACCAGATCCAAACTGTGTTCGCGCTGTCGCAAATATAGGACCACGCCGCACGCCGCGGCGGCAATCTTCTCGAGGGCTGTGTGAAGTTGAAAGCCGGTGTCGTCAATCAACGAGCCAAACATGTCGCAGGTCACGTTCTCAGTATGCACGCGAACCAGGACCGGTTCGTCAGTCCTGACATTGCCCATCACCATCGCGAGATGCACGTCGCCGTTGATGACGTTCTCGTATGCAAGCGCGCGAAAGCGACCGTAGACTGTCGGCAGATCCGTTTCGACGACGCGGCGCACCAACATCTCTTTGCGAATGCGATACCTCACCAACTCCGCGACGCTGATCATCTTTAGACCATGTTGCGCCGCAAATGCTTCGAGCTGAGGCAGGCGCGACATCGTGCCGTCTTCGTTCATGATCTCGCAGATCACTCCGGCCGGATACAAGCCCGCAATCCGCGCCATGTCAACGCTCGCTTCCGTCTGTCCTGGACGAACCAGAACGCCGCCGCTTTTTGCGCGCAGAGGAAAAATGTGACCGGGACGCGCTAAATCCTGCGGGCGTGCCTGTGGGTCGACGGCCACCAGGATCGTCGTGGCGCGATCTGCGGCCGAGATTCCGGTCGTGATACCGCGACGAGCATCGATTGAAACTGTGAAGGCAGTGCCGAGATATGACGTGTTGTCGGCGACTTGCGTGGTCAGGTGGAGTTCGTCGCAACGCTCCTCGGTGAGTGGCAGGCAGATCAGGCCGCGCGCATGCCGGGCCATGAAGTTAATAATCTCCGGCGTGACCTTCTCAGCAGCACAGACCAGATCGCCCTCGTTCTCGCGATCTTCGTCGTCAACAATGATGATCATGCGACCGTCGCGAATGTCGGCGACGGCCTCTTCGATGGTCGCTAGAGCCACGGCGTCATGTTAACCGAAAAGGAGGATTTTCAGCCATCCGCGGCAAGTAATTTCTCGACATACTTCCCGATGACATCGACCTCGATGTTGACCGCATCGCCGGGCTTCAGGTGTGACAGGTTTGTGACTTCCCAGGTCTTTGGGATGATCGCGATCTCGAAGTGCTCGTCGGTGAGGCCGGCGATTGTCAGACTAATCCCTTCGACAGCGACCGAACCCTTGAAAATCAGGTAACGCGCGATCTCTTTCGGATAAGCGATTCTCAGCGTCCACGACTCGCCATGATTCTCGACTCCGACAAACTGCCCGCGAGTATCGACGTGTCCCTGGACGATATGACCGCCAAGTCGCGTAGCCGGAGTCACAGCACGTTCGAGATTCACCGGCGCTCCGGGTTTGAGACTACCGAGCGTCGAACGTTGTAACGTCTCCCGCGAAACGTCAGCAGCAAACGAATCCGGCTCGATGTCGAGCGCCGTCAGACAAACGCCATTCACGGAAATCGAATCGCCGTGATTCGTTCCCTCGGTAACAACACGCGCACTGATAACCATCCGCGCATTCTCACCGCGCTCTTCAATGCTTCGCACGCTACCCAACTCTTCAATTATGCCGGTGAACATAGGTCATCATCTCTGCAAATACTTGTTCGATATTCTTGCCCGTCGAGTCGATCACAACAGCGTCATCAGCAACCTTCAGCGGCGAGTCAACGCGCGTCGAGTCACGCCGGTCGCGCTCGATCATGTCCGCAAGCGTCTCCGCGTACGATGAGTTTGAGATCGCAGTCAGCTGATCTTCTTTATAACGACGCTCAGCTCGTTCCTCGGGCGCGGCGGTGAGGAAGAATTTTATGTCCGCGTCCGGAAAAACAACTGTGCCGATGTCGCGACCGTTCAGCACCGCTCCGCGCTTTCCCATCGCGCGTTGTCGCTCAACCATCGCTCGTCTCACTCCGGGAATGGTCGAAACGATCGACGACATGTCCGTCACGCTCTCGGTGCGAATCTGCTCGGTGACGTCGCGGCCGTTTAGTAAGACGCACAACGAGTCGGGATCGCCTTTGAGATCGATCTCGATTCGATTGGCCAACGCAATCACGGACTCTTTGTCGTTCGGATCCACGCGGGCATCGATAACCGCGAGCGCAACGGCGCGGTACATCGAGCCCGTGTCGAGGTACAGGAGGTTCAACGCACGCGCCAACATGCGACCCAGGGTGGTTTTGCCGGAGCCTGATGGACCGTCGATTGCGATGATCATCTACACAAACGCCGCAAATACTTCATTGGATAAGAGAGCGCCGGTGCGAGTCAGTCTAATCAAATCGCCGTCAAACTCAAGCAACCCGGCTTTGTGGAAACGATCGAGATCCGCGGCGTGTCGTTCACGGAGATCGACTCCAAACGATTCCTGATAGCGACGCACGTCGACGCCTCGCATCAGTCGCATGCCGAGAAACAACGCCTCCGCACGTACGTCAGTCTCGGTTAGCTCCTGCTCCTCGACTATCGGAGACATGCCGTTCTCGATCGTCTCCACGTACTTCAATACGTCACGATGATTGGACCAGCGCCGGGTTCGTCCGTCGTAAGAGTGGGCCGAACAGCCAAAACCGTAGTACGGTTCAGCGCTCCAATATTTGACGTTGTGTCGCGAATGAAAACCGGGCCGGCAGAGATTCGAGATCTCGTAGTGTTCGTAACCGGCTTCAGAGGCGTGGTCCAACATCCATCGATACATCACGCCTGCGAGATCGTCATCGGGAACCGGTTGCAGACCGCGACGGATGTGTTCCGCCAACGGAGTGCCGGAATGCACCTCGAGCAGATAGAACGAGAGATGCTCGGGACTTAGAGCGAGAGCTTGCTTGACGTTCCGTTGCCAACCTTCGAGCGTCTGGCCGGGCAGGCCTGCGATCAGATCGAAACTGATGTTGTTAAAGCCGGCGTTGCGAAGATCTGCAAAAGTTTTGAGTGCGTCAGCAGCGTTGTGCGAGCGACCGAGTTTTGCGAGCTCGGCGTCGTCAAACGTCTGCGCACCGAAGCTGGCGCGGTTGATTCCGAGGCTGCGAAAAGCCGCGAGCTTCTCGCGTGTCACGCTCCCCGGATTTATTTCGAGCGTGATCTCTGAACTCTGATCGATCTCGAACTGCGCGGACAAGGTCGCGAGAATGCGGTCCAACTGTGCCGGCGCGAGCAACGACGGCGTGCCGCCGCCAAAATAGATCGTATCGACACTCGCTCCACTGTACCGCGACTCGCTTATCTCTTTGACTAAAGCTTCGACGTATCTTTCGGCGAGTTCACTCTGATAAAGACCCGTAGCAAAGTCGCAGTAAGAACAGCGCGAGCTGCAAAAGGGAATATGAACGTAGAGTCCGGCGGCTGTCATTGAGTAAGGGAATAATAACAATACGCCGAAGGCGTTCGCTAATTTCAGCCCAGAGTTGGAGCGTAGCGACAACTCTGGGATCTGCGGTTACCGAATCGAATCAACCCTGAAAAGGGTTCGCCCCGTGGTAAACCCTTTGAAAGGGTTCAACGTACTTTCATTGATGCGGACCCAGGGTTCTCACTACGTTCGAACCCTGGGCTGAAATTAGCCAACGCCTTCGGCGTAGTTTGTCCTGCTAAAAGTATTTGATCTCCGTCAATAAACGATGCGCGGGTACGATTTCATTGCCGGGCGTATCGTTTGACAACTCCCGTTTTTGTTTCATTCTAGCCATAAATTCCGTTTACAAGCAGTGTGGCGAGTTGGCACAAATGTTGATGGTTAAAAAGCGCTATCAAACTCGCCGGAGTCGTTGGGCTCTGGTCGAGCCATTAACCATCGAACAAGGAAAGGACAGCAAACATGGCAGACGACAGAATGAAGAAAGACGATCTCCATAAAAACATGAAAACCGGCGATAAGGATCGCAATTATGGTCAACAAGCACCCGGCAGAAGCGGCCAGCACGATCAACAGGCCGGACAACATGGCAACCAGCCAAAGAGTGGTCAGTTCGGTGGCCAAAAAGGAGTGCGAAACGTGGACGACGATGACTTCGACACTGGCAGATCGGAAAAATCCGGCAGCCAGCATCGTAGCGGCCAGAATCGCTAGCTAAGAAAACTCTCTTCTTTTCTGATTTGAGCACGGACGTGAGCGTCCGTGCTCCTTTTTTTGTATAGGTCCTATCGGACTTATAGGACCTATTTGATCCTGCGAAGACTTCCATTCCCACTGATCGACTTGCTCTTACCACGCGCGACGCGTTCCACTTCCGCAAACGCACGCAACAGGTTCTCACCAAGTATCTTCCGGATGTCTTGTTCGCTGTACCCGCGCTTGAGTAGTTCGTAAGTGATGTTCGGTAACATCGAAACATCCTGAGCGCCTTCCGGCATATCATTCGCGCCGTCGAAATCAGCGCCGATGCCAACGTGATCGATGCCCGCGACTTTCACGATGTGGTCGATGTGATCGATCAACTTCGAGATGGGCAACGGCGGTAACGGATTTGCTGCTTCGAGCTTGTCACTCTCTTCCCCACGCCGTTCGGGATCGTCTTTGTATTTCGCATCGATTGCAGCCTGCTGCGCTTTCAAGCGCGCCTCGCGTTCGGCGCTCTGCGGGCCGACTGTTTTCTCATCAACAAACTCGCTGTAAAAGTTTACCTGGACCACGCCGCCATTCTTCGCGATCCGTTTCAGTAGATCGTCCGGAATGTTTCGCGGGACGTTACTGAGCGCACGCGCAGACGAGTGCGAAGCGATGATCGGCGCTTTAGAAACATCGAGCGCGTCGCTGATCGTTTCGTCGGAAACGTGCGAAACGTCTACCATCATGCCCAGACGATTCATCTCACGCACAACTTCTTTGCCGAAATCGCTCAGGCCGTGATGTTTCTTCTCGCCGCGACCGGCGTCAGCCCAGTTGTTGGTGTTGTTCCACGTGAGCGTCATGTAACGAACGCCGAGCCGGTAGAACTCACGCAAGGTTGGCAACGAGTCTTCAATCGCGTGTCCGCCTTCGATTCCCATCAACGCCGCAATCTTGCCCTGTCGCTTGGCGCGACGAATATCAACCACCGAAGTCGCGAGCATCAGATCGCGCGGATGGCGTTCGACCGCGCGATAAACGGAGTCGATCATGTCTAACGTGCGTCGTGCTGCACCGCCGTGCTCGACGTACCAGGGCTTGACGTAAAGTGAAAAGAACTCCGCGGTCAGTCCACCCTTTTTCATTCGCTCGATGTTGGTGCGATATGGAGTTGGGGGAGTGCCGCTCAGATCGAAATCGTCGTTCGTCATCGGCGTCGTGATGTCGTTGTGAGTGTCGATCACGATCGCGCCGCGATGAATCTGGAGCGCGCGCTGCCAGAGCGCTTCGTCCCGAGTTTGGGCGACGACTGGCAGTCCGATCAGGCAGACGACAAACAAACCCGATAGTTTTATGAGTCTCATGAATTCACCTTTCATCGTGGTCATATGAAGCGTTATCATCAAGCGTCATGTCAATCCTGATTGCTGAAGATAACATGGCCCAGCGCCATTACCTCCGCGAGATTCTCGAAAAGGAGTTTCCATCACACGTGCCGGTGTTCGAAGCTGGCGACGGTGAAGAGACGGTGAAAATCGCGCTCGATGAGAAGCCTGACGTCTGCATTCTCGACATTCAGATGCCGAAGCTCTCAGGCGTGAAAGCCGCGCGCGCCATCTGGCGCGACTTCCCGACCGCGCGCATCATCTTCTGGACGCAGTTTCCCCACGAGATCTACATCAACGAAATCCGCAAGATTGTGAAGTCGGTCGATCCGCCACCGGCTTACGGCTTCATCCATAAGAACAATCCCGAGTCGCGCTTTCTGCGGTTTGTCGCCGCCGTGCTCGAAGACGGTGCGGACATGATCGATCCGGCATTCAAGGATTCGTTCAAGCGACCGCTGCTGACGGAGTTTGAGGCTGAAGCGCTCTACTATCTCGCCCTCGGTCTTTCGAACTGGGCCATCGCTCGCAAGTGTTCGCTGAGTCTGCGCGGAGTCGAAAGCAGGCTGGCAACCCTTTATGAAAAACTTTTCGTAAGTGTGGCCGAGGGTACCGACCAGGAAGCGTACGAGAAGCTCGCTTACAACATTCGCACGCGCGCGTTTTTCGAAGCGTTGCGGCGCGGATTGTTGAATAGCGACGAACTCGAAAAGGCCGCCAACGATCTCGAAGCGTGGCTGCAGAAGGATCAGAAACGTTTCAACGAAGAACAGAAACGAGAACTCGCCTCTTCGAAGAAAAAATGAGGCCGCCAAAAGGCACAAAAGGCACAAAACGTCTTGCGAAGAGTGTTTGTGCTGTTATTGCCTTCTTGTGGTTGGCCGCCCTGCTCCTGCCTGCTGCCTCCTCACAGCCTGGTGAGGCGCAGCCGCAACCATCGCCATCACCTTCGCCTTCACCGTCTCCATCACCTTCCCCCACGCCAATCACAGGCTTGCATCAATGGGGCGCAGTCACGCTGTTTCACGGCCTGCCCTCAGATCGCGTGCATGCAATCGCGCAGACTCCCGATGGCGCGATGTGGTTCGGCACTGAAACCGGTCTCGCGAAATTCGACGGCCGCAGAACGCAAACGATCAACGATCCGGCGTTGCCGGCCGGACGTATTCTCGCTTTGCTGACCGACAGGAATGGCGCGATGTGGATCGGCACCGAATCGGGCGCGACGCGTCTGTACGGCACAGAGTTCATCAAAGTAAAAGAGACTGCGGGACAAACCATCACCGCGATCGTCAACGATCCGTCCGGGTCGGTGCTGATGGCGAGTGAGCAGGGACGCGCGTATGAATGTCACGCGCGCGTCGTGGCCGCCACCGTCCCCTCCGTCATCACGGGCAGCGAGACAACTACGGTCAACCGCACCGTGATCGATAGTCGCGAGCTCTTGAATCAACCGCTCGAGAGCAGCGATCGAGATCATCCTGGTCCACTCGCCATCACCAGTATTGCGGCTGCAAACGGCCACACGTTTATCGGCACGTTGAGTCGAGGTGTGCTGGAGATCGCAAACGGCTCCGCGAAGGAAAGTCAGATGAAGCCGGTTGCGTTCTTTGTCAACGCCCTCGAGTTTGACCAGGAAGGCAAGCTCTGGGTCGGCGCGCGCGCGAAAAAAGAGGAACCGGGGACGCTGTCAGGCAACGAGCTGTCCGGTCTCAAGCGCAACGACGCTGCGACTGGTCCGGTGATGGCTTTGAAGACGATCGGAGACGAGATGTGGGTGGGCACCGACGGTCGCGGCGTGTTTCACATCTCGAAAACGAAGGTGCAGCGCTTTACGTTTGACGGCACTGCGGGCGGTCTGCGTTCCGATCACGTCTACGCAATCTTTGCCGATCGCGAGGGTGTTATCTGGTTCGGAACGGATCGCGGCGTCTGTCGTTTCGATCCGAACGCGCCGCGCGTCGAGTCGATTGGCGACAACGCCGACACGAATTTCGTCAGGTCACTTTATCAGACCAGCAGCGGCAGAACTGTTGTCGGCACGAATCGCGGCCTCTTTGTTTACGACGACGAAACTAAGACCTGGAACTCCGTCGCCGCACTCGGCCGCAACATCATTTACGCGATCGCGGAAGACAAGTCACAGCGCCTGATGGTCGCTTCGGCCAGTGGTATTTACGTCGCGCCAAAGCAAACAGTCCGTTTGGAAGAGCAGGCTTTCACGCGCGTGGAAACGGGACCGGGAAGCGCGGACGCCGCGGGCAGCGCCCGTGCAATCACGCAATTTCGCGGTGCTACTTATTTCGCTGTCTTTGGCCGCGGCATCGATCGCATGGACGGTGGGCGCAGCAGCCTTGCTTGGACCAACGCTCCCGCAACCGCGCGCGAAGTTTTGAGTTTACTTGCTGACGGCGAGGAACGCCTTCTGATCGGCACCACGAAAGACGGCGTGTTTGTGTCAGACGGAAAAACGATCCGCGACGAACCGGCGTTTGCGACACTGAAAGGACCGGCAGTGAGATCGATGGCGCGGACGCCTGACGGCTCACTCTGGTTCGGCACTGCTTCGGGAATCTTTCTCTGCAGGAACGGCGCTTGCAACCTCACGGTGCCAAACATCGACGCGCGTGTTCTCCTCGCCGTGCAATCGGAGACGACAAACGAAATCTGGTGCGGCACGCGCGGCAATGGCCTGCTACGCATCCTGCTCGACGCGGTCGTTGGACCAATCGTTTCCGAACTCGATTCCGAACAAGGCTTGCCTTCACAAAACGTATTTGCCGTCGCGCCGCAACGAAATGCCGACGGCAGCGAAGTCTTGTTGATCGGCACGAATCGAGGCGTCGCGCGTTATGAACCCGGAAAACTTCAGCCGTCGTTATCCGTGACGCGCATCGTGAGTAAACGAGTACACGCACCGTCGGAGCTGCAAACCGGAATCAATCTCGACTATCCGCAGAATAGTTTGCTGCTTGACGTGACTGCGATCAGCAGCCGCACTTTTCCGGAACAGTTTCAATACGCGTTTACGTTGACCGACAGCAAAGGCCAGTCGATCAAACAGAAACTGTCGCGCGAGTCGCAGTTCACGATGGAAGGCTTGAAACCCGGCACGTACACGGTGACGGCGCGCGCGTTCACGAAAGACCTGACCTCATCTGAGCCTTTGAGTTTTTCATTCACGGTCGCGAAAGCGCCTTTCCCGTGGACCTCAACGGCGCTGGCTATCCTGCTCGCACTCGCATTACTCGCGCTGCTGTGGGCCATTCTCGAACGACGCAGGATCGTCGCAACGAGCGCGGCGCTCGTAGGCGCTAACCGCGAACTGGCTGACGCGCGGCTCAATCTCGCCAACGAAGCCGAGCGCGAGCGGCGCCGGATTGCACGCGACCTGCACGATCAAACGCTCGCAGATCTCCGTCACCTCGCGTTGCTGACCGACCAGATCAAGACCAACGGCGAATCGAATCAGAGCGCGGCGTTACGTAGTGAGATCGAAGTGATTTCACAGGAAGTGCGACGCATCTGCGAGGATCTCAGCCCGTCGGTGTTGCAGAACGTCGGCTTCGCGGCAGCGCTCGAGTTTGCCTTGTCGCACGCAGTTCAAGATGCGCCGCCCGAGAAGCGATTCGTCTACGAGTTTCACTGTGACGATGCGATCGAAGAACGAAGCGAGCTCGCGCCGAGCGTGCAGATGCAGATCTATCGCATCGTGCAGGAAGCGGTGAACAACATCTGGCGCCACGCCGAAGCGACGGAAGTGAAGATGTTTGTCACGAATTCAAATGACGGCGATTTCTCGTTGAAGATCGAAGACAACGGCAAACCGTTTCAATCGCAGCACACAAACTCCGAAGGGCGCGGGCTGGCTAACATGCGCGCACGCGCCGGCTTGATCGATGCGCGCATCTCGTGGGAACCGCGCGAAGGCGGTGGAACGGTGTTTACTTTGAAGAGGGCGGCAACTGCGAATGCGCGAGTTTCTTAAGATCGCTTCGGAAGTGGCACAGGCGATTAATGACCGGCGTCCGGTTGTCGCGCTCGAATCAACTGTGATCGCGCATGGCTTGCCACGCCCGCAGAACCTGGAAACTGCAAACCGGCTGCAGGAAGTTGTTCGTGAGTCTGGTGCAGTGCCGGGGACGGTCGCGATCATCGCCGGCAAGTTAACTGTCGGACTCAGCGACAACGAGATCAAACTACTTGCTGAGAAAGACGACATCCGCAAGATCAGCACGCGCGATATTCCGATCGCAGTTGCGCAGGGTTGGGACGGCGCCACCACGGTCGCGTCAACGACTTGGATTGCGCATCGCGCCGGTCTCAAAGTTTTCGCGACCGGCGGAATCGGCGGCGTTCATCGCGGCTCGCTTCCTGACGTTTCCGCCGACCTGCCTGAACTTGCGCGTACACCGATCGTCGTTGTTTGTTCCGGCGCGAAGATCGTTCTCGATTTGCCTGCGACTCGTGAGTGGCTCGAAACACACGCCGTGACAGTCGTCGGTTTTCAGTGCGACGAGTTGCCCGCGTTTTACTCGCGCGCGAGTGGTTTGCGTGTAGATGTGCGAGCAGACGATGCTGACGCCGTTGCCGGCATCTTCCGCGCGCAGCAGAGTCTTGGAATTGAATCGGCGTTGTTGGTAGGCGTGCCGGTACCCGCGAAGTTCGAAGTGGCAGCGGAAGAGTTGCAACAGGTGTTGACCACAGCTTTGGAGGATGCGGAGTGGAAAGGAATCACCGGACCTGAGTTGACACCGTTTCTTTTGCGACAAATGGCCGAACGCAGTGGCGGCGCGACCTTACGAGCAAACATCGCGCTGCTGGAGAACAACGCGCGCGTGGCAGCGACGATTGCGAGCGCAATCGGTTAGGTTGTACTCTTTAACTAACCCCTACAGGCAAGCAGGTTAAAATTTTTCAGGAGGATCCCATGGCGGACGATAAGAACAAGTGCAAGAATCCGGTTTGTACCTGTCCACCGCAACCAGGTGGCAAGTATTGCAGTGCTTCGTGTGAAGGTGCGGGTGATACGGTCGAGCTCGATTGTGATTGCGGGCATGAAGAATGCGGAGGCAATTTTTAGACACGGATCTTCACGGATTAATGCGGCTCACAATCCGCGTTAATCCGTGAGCTCAACGAAGCGCGCCGCGAGTTTTGGACCAGTCGCCTCATCCTCATGCTTGAAGAAAACGTAAGTATTTTTCCACTTCTGTGCTTTGATCCGTTTGATCCACGCTTTGAGATCCGAATCCGAATAATTTACACGCCGTAAACGCACGTAGCCCCAATCCGCAGTCTTGTCGATGTGGTCCATCGGCATCTCGTCCCTGTCAGAAACGCAAAACACGCGCTTGTGACTGCGCAGCAGGGCCAGCACCTCATCGTCGAACCAGCTCTCGTGTCGAAACTCGAAAACAGCGGGTATCTCCGCGGGGAGGTCTTTCAGGAATGTCTCCAATCGCCTGGGGTCTTTCTTGAAGTCCTCCGGCAGTCGAAATAGCACCGCACTTAAGTGATCCTCGAACGCTGAAAATCTCTCGAGCATTAAGCGGGTTGCGCCCGTCGCGTCTTTCAGTCGCCTGAAGTGCGTGATTCCCTGCGACGCCTTCATCGTGAAACGAAAGTTTTGCGGAACCTGTGCCTTCCAACTCTCAACCATTTCCGGTTTCGGCAAACGATAGAACGTGTTATTCAACTCCACCACATTGAACCGCTCCGCGTAGTAAGAAAGCATCTCTTTAGGCGGAAGTTTCTCCGGATAAAAACTTCCCTTCCATTCCTTGTAACTGTAGCCGCTGGTGCCGACGTAAATCATTGCCAATTTCCAATTGCCAATCGCCGATTTGTGAAACGATACCGCAAACACGGAAAAACCAGAAAATCGGCAATTGGCAATTGGAAATCGGCAATATCTATGGTACACAGGCACGCATGTCCACTGTCACTCCGAATATCGAATCAGTACTCCAGGAAGAACGTGTATTTCCGCCGCCGGAAGGGTTTGCGCAGCAGGCTCATATAAAGTCGATGGCTGAGTTCGAAAAGCTCCGAGCGGAGGCAGACGCTGACCCGGAAGCGTTCTGGGCACGAATGGCTGAAGAGCTTCACTGGTTTAAGTCCTGGGACACGGTTCTGAAGTGGGATCCGCCTCATGCGGAGTGGTTTGGCGGCGGCAAGATCAACGTTTCTTACAACTGTCTCGATCGTCACCTGCGCACCTGGCGACGCAACAAAGCCGCACTGATCTGGGAAGGCGAACCGGGCGAGAACCGCACTTTTACTTATCAACAACTGCACACCGAAGTTTGCAAGTTCGCGAACGTACTCAAGCACGCGAACATTCAACGTGGAGATCGCGTCGCGCTCTACATGCCGCTGATTCCTGAGCTCGCGATCGCGATGCTTGCCTGCGCACGCATCGGCGCTACACACTCGGTTGTTTTTGGCGGCTTTTCCAGCTCCGCGCTGATCGATCGAATCAACGATGCGAGTTGCAAGCTCGTAGTGACTGCCGATGGTGGCTGGCGACGTGGTAATGAAGTCAAACTGAAAGCCGCGGTCGATGAGGCACTGAAGTCAACTCCGTCTGTGAATGCCTGCATCGTGGTCCAACGCACAGGATCGCCGCAGGATATGAAAGAAGGCCGCGATTTCTGGTGGCACGAGTTGATGGAGACTGTCGATGCTGACTGCCCCGCCGAAGAATTGGACAGCGAGCATCCGCTTTACATCTTGTACACCTCCGGGACCACGGGTAAACCAAAGGGCATTTTGCACACGACCGCCGGATACCTGCTGCAAGCGCACCTGACGACGAAGTGGGTCTTCGATATCAAAGATGAAGATCTTTACTGGTGTACTGCCGACATCGGTTGGGTCACAGGTCACAGTTACGTGGTCTATGGACCACTCTCGAACGGCGCCACCGCCTTGATGTACGAAGGCGCTCCGAACTTCCCTGAGCCCGATCGTTTCTGGTCCATGATCGAGCGCCACCGCGTGAATGTTTTCTACACTGCTCCGACTGCGATTCGCGCCTTCATCAAGTGGGGCGAGCACTGGCCGCTGAAGCACGACCTCTCGAGCCTGCGACTGCTCGGCACTGTCGGTGAACCGATCAATCCCGAGGCGTGGATGTGGTATCGCGAAATAATCGGCAAAGACAGATGTCCGATCGTGGACACGTGGTGGCAAACTGAGACCGGCGCGATCATGATCACTCCTATCCCAGGCGCCACGCCCACCAAGCCCGGCTCTGCGACCAAGCCGTTCCCCGGTGTCGACGCCGGCATCATGACCCGCGACGGCAAACCGGTCGGCGCAAATGAGGGCGGTTACCTGGTCATCAAGCGGCCCTGGCCCTCGATGCTCAGGACCATCTGGGGCGATGACGAGCGTTACAAACAGCAATATTGGTCGCAAATTGACGGGATTTATTTCGCCGGAGACGGCGCCCGGCGCGACGAGCAGGGTTATTTCTGGATAATGGGCCGCATCGACGATGTTATTAATGTAAGCGGCCATAGACTCGGAACAGCGGAAATCGAGAGCGCACTCGTGTCGCACAGTGCGGTCGCCGAGGCCGCTGTAGTGGCGCGTCCGGACGATCTAAAAGGGTCGGCAATCGTGGCTTTTGTAACGCTCGAAGGTTCACAGAAGCCCTCAGACGAACTGAATCAGGAGCTAAAAGCGCACGTCGTCAAAGAGATTGGCGCCCTCGCGCGGCCCGACGATCTTAGATTCACTGACGCTTTGCCAAAGACGCGATCCGGCAAGATCATGCGCCGGCTCTTGCGCGAGATTGCCACCAGCGGATCGGTTGCCGGAGACGTCACGACGCTTGAAGATTTTTCGGTGCTGGAGAAGTTAAGAGCCGAGGAAGAATAGGTCTTATAAGCCGATTGAGAAGGAGGCACGTTCATGCCCCGAATCGAAACAGACAATCGCTCCGGACCACGTTACCTCGCCAGTCTCGAGGTAAAAGCTGAGTGGGATGAACCGAGCGGCACACACATCGTCGCTGAAGGAACCACCGAGAACGTCGGGCCCGAAGGCACACTCGTTCACTTGCCGCGGCAACTGCCTAACGTGGGTAGTCGCGTGGTCTTGGAAGTGCTCGGTGAGTCGGGCGAGAAACTACAGGTGATTGCCGAAGTGTTGCGCATCGAACGTCATCCCGGTCACCCACTTGCCGCGTTACAGCTACTCGGCGAAACGGATGAATGGAAAGGTCTGATTTGGGAGCCGGCTGCTCCTCGCATCACACCGCCGCCACCGGCCGAAGGTGAAGGTGAAGAGGAGATTGACGACGACGAAGTAGCTCACTGAGGAGAGTTCATAATGGCATTCTCCGACAACAACGGATTACCCTCGTACGATCGCAGACGCTACCCACGCTACTACGTCACTGCGCGATTGACTCTCGCCATTGAAGACGAGAGTCTGAAAGAGTCGCTCGGCATCGGCGCACCACAGGACATCAGCCTTGGCGGCGTGCGAGTTTCGAACCTTCCCTCGTGTCCCAACGTTAAAGTTGGAGATCAACTCGGGCTGCTGCTACTCGATGGCGACGATGCGTTATCGTTAGCTGGAGAAGTAGTTCATCATTCCACGCCCGACACGTTCGGAGTTGAATTTCGCGGTCTGAGTAATCAGGATCAAAAAGCAGTAGGCGACTTGATCGGAAGGCTGCACGCGCGACTTTAAACTCCGTCCCTGTGTACAGAGAATATCAATTGTGAGTCGACCAAACAGCAAAGAAACACCGCCTACAGTTCCGATAGAATTTCATGAAGTTCGGGCTCGCGTCGTACTTAAAATCATCTTCATTATCCTCGCCGTGTTCGGATTTCTTAGGGTAATTGAAAAGATAACCGGACTAATCCTGCTGCTGGTGCTTTCGATCTTCTTTGCCTATTTCGTATCGCCACTGGTTGAGTTTTTGCGGCGGCCCAGAACTGTAGCCAATCGCCCGTTCGCATTACCGAAGGTTGCGGCGATCGCGCTTTCTTATCTCGTCATTGCGGCTGCGATCTTATTCGCGATTTTTGTAGTCGTACCGAGTTTGAGCAATCAGTTTCCGGTATTCGCTGCTCAGGCCAAAGAGTATTGGCAAACACTCGGACAAAAGACGCAACAGTGGGTCGATTACTCACGTTCTCGCAGCATTCCCGCCCCAGTCGTCGACGCCCTGAACAGCGCGGTTCCACAGGTGCGAGACACCGTCTTCCAAACAGTCGCTGATTTATTTAGTGCCGCCCTGGCTTACGTTGTTTATCTACCGTGGTTGGTTTTGATCCCGATACTCGCCTTCTTTCTGCTGAAAGATGCAGAGAGCTTTCGCCGCTGGGCACTACTGATGCTTCCGCGTGGCCGTTGGCGCTGGCGCGGTGATGAGTTTTTCCAGGACGTCAATAGCACCCTCGCTGCTTACATTCGGGCACAGTTGACTGCCTGCCTGTTCATCGGCCTGGTTTGTGCGCTGGGCTTTACGCTGTTGGGATTGCCGGGCGGATTAGTGATGGGGGTCATCGCCGGCTTCTTCGAGTTTGTTCCCCTTGTTGGACCACTCGCCATTGCAATCATGGCGGTGATTCTCGCCGTATTTCACGCCGGCCCATTCAATGCATTGTTAGTGCTTCTCTTTCTGGGAGTTTTGCGGATTGTCCAGGACTATGTGATTTATCCGCGACTCATCGGCCACGGGATTCACCTTCATCCATTGGCAGTGATATTCGCAATTCTGGCGGGTGAGAAACTCGCGGGTGTCCCGGGCATCTTTTTGGCTATTCCGCTGGTTGCAATCCTGACGGTCAGTTACAAGCACTGGCTGGAGCATCGGGGCAGCGAGGGTATTGCGGATCTTCTGGAGCCAAGCCCAACGATTGTTGCTAAAACAACCGTCGAAGCAACTGACGAAGAACTTCACTCCGACTCTACACCTGAGGAAATGGAGCGGGCTCGTCCCGATCTGACCACGGGTGAATTGAAGATGCCGGAAAACTAAGCCTTCGCTTCAACGGCCGCTTCCATCAATCCTACAAATCTCTGAAAGTGATGTTCCGCGTCGTGTGGTCCAGGCGCGGCTTCGGGATGGTATTGCACCGAGATCACGGGCAAAGTGCGGTGCCGCATTCCTTCGACGCACTGGTCGTTGAGATTGATATGAGTGATCTCAACTTCCGGCGGCAGGCTCTCAGCGCTCACCGCGAAGCCGTGATTGTGTGAAGTTATCTCAACCTTCGGATGGGCCAATTCTTTCACCGGCTGGTTGCCGCCGCGATGTCCGAAGACGAGTTTGAACGTCTTCGCTCCGAAGGCGCGGCCGAGTAACTGGTGTCCGAAACAGATTCCAAACATCGGCACCTTCGACTTCAACAACTCGCGAATCTCTGCGACTTCGTTATTCATCGAGGCCGGATCGCCTGGTCCATTCGATAAGAAAATTCCGTCGGGCTTGAGCGCGAGCACTGCGGAGGCTGGAGTTGAAGCAGGCACGACAGTCGTGCGCACGCCGAGTTCTGCGAGTTCGCGCAGGGAGTTTCGTTTGACGCCGAAATCGTAGCAAACGATGTGAAAACGTTCTTCGCCCCTTGCGGGAAATTCGTAAGGCTCGCGCGTCGTCACTTTGCTCGCGAGCTCACGATTCTCCATCGGCGGCGAATGGTGCGCTTTTTCGACCAGGCTCTTTTCATCGAGATCGATGGTCGAGAGACAGGCGCGCATCGCGCCTTTGTCGCGAATGTGGCGGACGAGCGCGCGCGTGTCGATGCCTTCGATGGCGACGATGTTCCAACGCTTCAGGTATGACTCGAGACTCTCTTCGGCGCGCCAGTTTGAAGTGATCCGGCTCGCCTCACGCACGACGAATCCTTCGACCCACGGACGCGAAGATTCAGCGTCGCTCTCGTTCACGCCGTAGTTGCCGATGAGCGGGTAAGTCATGCAGACGATCTGGCCCGCGTAGGAAGGATCCGTGAGCACTTCCTGGTATCCGGTCATCGAGGTGTTGAAGACCATCTCACCGCACACCTCGCCATCGGCCGCCCACGAGCGACCACGAAACGTGCGACCATCTTCAAGCGCTAAAAGTGCTGGGCTTCTCATGCTTTGGTTAAGTGATTCTAATACGCCGAAGGCGTTGGCTAATTTGAGCCCAGAGTTCGAGCGTAAGCGAGAACTCTGGGTTAACGAGTCAAGTGCTAAACCCCAGGGTTGTCGTTGCGCTCCAACCCTGGGCTTAAATTAGCGAACGCCTTTGGCGTTATCCAATCTACTGACTGCTCTTAATAAACTGCTGCGCTTCGTTCAGCCAGCGTTTGCTCGAGCGATACTTGTACGCCGGCGCGGTCCTCACTGCCTCGATGCACGCTTGCATCAAGCTGGTCGCTTCTCGCTTGTGACCGAGTCCCGCGTGCGCGCGACCCATCAAATAAAGCCCTTCCGGATCTGAAGGCCGGTGCTCGAGAAACTGGTCCAATGCCGCGCGCGCATCTTCAAACTGCCCCGCCGCAATGTATGTCGCCGCCACTTCACGCCAGACTTCGTGCTGTGAATGTGCCGGGTTTCGCGCTACCACATGTTCGAAATTCTGAATCGCGTCACCGTATCGCTTCTGCTGCCGCGCAATGCGTCCGAGTTGATACGCCGCATCAATCTCTTCCGGATCGATTTCGAGAGCACGCTCAAAACGTGCTTTCGCTTCGTCGAGTTCGCCGCGACTCTGGTGAATCAAGCCGAGGTTGTAGTGCGCGGAAGCGTCGGCAGGATTCAGAGTCGCTGACTCCATATTCTGCTTGAACGCAGCCTTCGCGCGATGGCTGCCCATGATATCCACGAAGTAACCGCGCAACAGAAAGAACAGCAGAATCAGCAAAAACGGCGAACCAAAAACTCCGGAGAATAGACGCAAACCAATCGGCAGGAGAAAAAGCGAAGCAAGACAACCAACGACTGTCACTGCAACAGCACGAATCGCAGACATCCGAAACGTATCCTTCACGCCTGCGATCGCCCCGACGCCAAATATCACTCGCTGAAAGAAAGTGAAAAGGTTGTACGACACGATGACGGGATTCGTTAGTTGCTCGTCATACTGCTCACCCGGCGGCAACATCCCACGCATTTGATCCGCATTCTGAATCGCGAACGCAACGTACTGCGCTTGTATTCCGGTGTAGTGAAGAAAAGCAGCGATCAGTATCGCGAAGATGTTGGCTGCCGTCAGTACATAAAACAGCGTCGCCGCGAGCGGCGCGTATTCCTGCGTAAGGACGACTCGAAAACTGCCACGACGATCAATGGTATTAGCAACAAGAGTCAGAATCGGAACGAGGATGATCGCGACAATCGCCACCACCTTCCCCGCCCGAAACAGATCTGAGAACAGGCCACCCGCTCCGACAACGCCAAACTTCTCCATCGCGAAGTTGAACGCAGCCTGACTGAGAAACGCCATCAACGCCACGGGCGCGAGCGAGCCGCGGTCGCGCATGCCGCGCATCCCTCGCACCGGCGCGTAGAAAACCATCAGCAGGAAGCGCAGCCAATCGATCATAAGAATCAGGGCTGTGGAGATGATTCACCAGGTATATAAGGCTGTGGTGTCGCTTCTCCGTCCGGAGTCGGCTGAAAGGCCGGCATAAATCCCGGCGGCGACTGCGGGCCGGCCGGGTTGATGTCTTCGTGATGAATGACGCTGGCTGCCGTCAACGGCCAGTAGCGAAACAGCGCTTTGCCGTAAATGTATTTTTTCGGCACCAGTCCCCAGATTCTGGAATCGCTGGAGTTGTCGCGGTTGTCACCCATCACAAAATAGTAGTTTGGCCGCACGTAAACTTCCGCGAGGCTGCGATGGGATAAGTTCAAACGCGGATCGAGGTAAGTCTCCTCGAGATCGCGTCCGTTTACGCGCACGATCCCTTCGTGTACTTCGATACGGTCGCCGGGCAAGCCGATGACGCGCTTGATGTAACTTTTCGAAGGATCGTCAGGAAACCAGAAAACGACGATATCGCCGCGCTCGATCTTGGGCGCCCAACGATAGTCGTCGTAATAGATCAACTTGTTGACGAAGATCCGTTCGCCATCGTGCAAACGGGGCAACATCGAGGTGCCTTCGACCTTCACTGGTTGCACGATGAAGACCACGACGAGCGCCGCGATCATCAGTGCAAAAATCAGATCGCGGAGAAGCAGGCGCGCTTCAGACCAGAGGTCGTTCCGCGACGCATCTTCGGGTTTGTGAACCTGGACGTCTTTGTCGTCGTCGACGTGAACGCCACCAAATGGAGGTGGCCGGCGTTTTCGAATTCCAAACATAAGTCAAACACTCTATGGCGGTTTGAGGTTATCTTTCACCTCGCGCCCTTGTCAAACTATCAGTAAAGCGATTCCTTGACAGGCTTTACCAACGCTTTCTATCATCCTCGCCTGCATTTTGCTGCTCCGGAGACTGTCTCACGGCGAAGCAGAAAAGAGGCCCCTTGTTGTGATTAAGTTGGATATCATCAATCGCGTTGCGGATAAAACCGGCGTGCCGAAGATGAAGGCGGAACAGGCCGTCGAGGCTCTTTTTCATTCGATGAAAGAGGCGTTGACCAGGGGTGAACGAATCGAGCTGCGCGGGTTTGGCGTCTTTGTAGTGAAGCCGCGCAAGCGAGGTGTCGGCAGGAATCCTCGGACTGGAGAAGAGGTGGCGATTCCGTCAGGCAAGACGATTCGTTTCAAGCCGGGCAAAGACCTCCAGGCGCATGACGACGGCGACACGGAAATCGACGTCGACGATTCAGGCGACGACGACGATTTTTAGGATTACCAACAGAAGGGTTATTCGAGGCTAGAGTTGGAACCGCACGAGCATCCAGACTCTAGCCTTTCAGCTTCTTAAGCACTGGAAATGGCGGAATCGGTTAGAACAATACCACCGGGTTTCAACTTCGAACGTGCCGCGCCCGTGATCTCAGCGCGCGAGTGGCGACTGCACGGTAGTCTCCTGATTCTTACGATCATCACGACTACGCTGGCCGGCATCATCCTCGTGGCCCCCGCGGATATACCAGCGCCTGAGCCACCACTGACGACGCCGCTGGATTACTTGCTCTACCTTCCGCTCTCGTATCTTTACTGGGGCGCGGAGTTAATTAAATATTCGCTGCATAATCCGCATCTGATTGCGGAGGGCGCAACGTTCTCAGGCTCGTTGCTTGCGATTCTCTTCTCGCATGAGATGGGCCACTATCTCGCGTGCCGCTACTACAAAGTGAGTGCAACGCTGCCTTATTTTATTCCGGCGCCCCCGATGTTTCTCGCGGGAACGTTTGGAGCGTTTATCAAGATTCGCTCTGCGATTCCGACGCGGCGGGCGTTGTTTGACATTGGTCTGGCTGGTCCGCTTGCGGGGTTTGTCGTAGCGCTGCCTGTGGCCGTGGCGGGGATTTTGACAGTCGGACCGCCCGTCGAGACTCACGCCACGGGTGGGTTGATCTTCTTCAACGATCCACTGCTGTTTCGTTTGATTGCGAAACTATTTGGATTACCGCTGGATCCCAACGCGCCAATCAATCCTCTCTACATGGCGGCGTGGATTGGACTGCTGGTTACGAGTTTGAACCTGATGCCGGTGGGCCAACTGGACGGTGGTCACGGGACGTTTGCAGTCTTCGGCGCCCGCGCTCATCACATCATCGGCCGCATCGCCTTTGTAACTGTGGTCGTCCTGGCGATCTTAGGCTTCTGGTGGCACAACAGCCCGAGCGGATTTCTCTACGCAGTCTTGTTAGGAATCATGATGAAGGTCCCACACCCCGCGCCCGGCTTGATGGAACCTCTCGGAACGAAGCGCACCGTAATCGCAATCATCACCCTGCTCGTCTTCGCCCTCTGCTTCTGGCCGTTCCCGATTTCGATCAGGTAATAGCTAAGCACTAAGCCTCAGGTAGGTGTGCAACAGGAATTTGCTCCATGCGCTCGAATGGCTTGGCACCTGTTGCGATGTCATGAACGGCGTGGAGAATTTCTGCGCTGTAATATCGCGCTCCGCAGGAATCACAAACACCTACTACAATCTCTTCGAGGATAATAAAACCTTTTTTGTGCTTGAAGGCCTCCCGGTCAACTCTCTTTGGTCGAACGGTGCCATCGCAGTGCTCACATGAGTAATTGTAATGAGTTTTCTTAGTGGTATCTGCTGACTTCATAAACAGTGATGATCAAAAACCTGTCGTTTGCTTGAAATCGACCGACAATTCCTACTGGTGTCTCACCATCGAGGGCAAGGCCTTCGACTGTGTACTTGGTTCCTCGAGGATCACGTTTGGTTCTGTGTACGATCTGTCCATTCAAGATCGCTACTTCGATATCGAGGATATCGAGATCGTCTTCTGCCATCTCTTCCATGGCATGAATGGTCATGTCATAACTTCGCGAAAGAATCCGCATGCGGATCCGATCAATAATTCGGTGAGGCACGCAAGCAGTTTAGCAGAAATGATACGCCGCCTTAACTGATGGTTGCTGCGGGTAGCAGGCCTTTAATCTCTCGGACAACTCGGGCGACTTCTTCCTGGTTCGCGAGGGCGATCATGAAGAATTTGTAGCCCTGGTGGAAGCAGATTACGCCGTTTCCAAATAGCCACACTCCGTCGAGAAATGGATTGCCGCCGAGTAGCCAACTGATCGGTGCGCCGGTGATGGCGCCGGGTTGGAAGATCTGGGCCCACATTGCGGCGCCTGCTGCGCAACTAAACGCGCCCAGCAACGGCGCTCCGACGTACTTCGCGATCTTGCGTTCAAACTCGATGCGCTGTTGTGCGGCTTCATCGAGCTCGCCACGCGCGATCAGTTCTTCCTGCTTCTTCAGATACTTATCAAACTTCTCGCTCGCCTTGCGCAGTCCCCAGACCGGAAGCGCTGAATGCGTCAACCAGTGCGGATGCGAACCCAACAACACTGCGTCCAGACCTGGAAACGCAGCGCCGGCTCTGATGCCTAAGACCAACGAGACAGAAACAACAGCAGCCTTGCCCGGATTCGCTTTGATCCAATCACGAGCCTTGAGCGCGCCCGCAGTTGCGGCGGTTGAAGCGCGTGTGAAGCGTGCACCGGTGTCGTAAATCTGCGAGGCTCGATCGTAGTAAGTCCGCGCGTCGTCGAAAACTTTCTTACCAGTGTCGCCCGCAACATCGCGCACGGCCTTTCCAGCCTTCTTCACATGGCTGGCAGCGCGGCGTGCAGTCTCGCTCACATCTTCATCGTCAGTCAGTCGCTCAGCCTCCGCTCGCAGCCTATCAGCGCCGCTCGCGACAGTCTCCGCACCCCGCTTCGCAGCCTCACCCACCATGTTCGAAATCGAATATTTCTCATCGAGTTCGCGAGCCTTGCGGCGCGCCGCCTGCTGCCACTCTTCCAGTCGCTCTTTGTAATCAGCCATCCTATCCTCGCGATGCAAGTCCCAGAGTCCCATCGCCTTGTACGTCGCCCGCCGCCATTGAGTTCGACCGCAGCGACTCCACCGCCACCACCTGATCTCGGCCATTTCTCTTAGCTTCGTACAAAGCGACATCCGCCGCTTTCAGGATATCAGCAGCAGTTTGCGCGTCGCTCGGGCATTCTGCAACCCCAAAACTGGCCGTCATGCGACCAGCGCGCGGAATTTCCAGCGACTTGATGGCCATTCGCAGTCGTTCGGCAACTTCAAAGCCAACGTCTTGACTGGTCTCAACCAGCAATACGGCAAACTCCTCGCCGCCGATTCTCGCCGCCAGATCGATGCCGCGCGTGCCCTCGCACAAGACTTTGCTCAGCCGGCGTATCGCCTCATCGCCGGCATCGTGGCCAAAGTTGTCGTTGAGATTCTTAAAATTATCGATATCGAGCATCAGGAGTGTGAAAGGACGTTCAAACCTTTCCACACGACTGACTTCCCTTTCGAGTTGACGCTCAAAACGCCTGCGGTTTGCCAGACCGGTCAGGTGGTCCGTAAACGCTGCCTCCTCGCAGACGTCCAAGTAAGCTTTGAACTCGAGCAGTGTTCTGGTACGGGCCAACAGCAGATCGAGATCGGTGGGATCCGTGATGTAACCAAGCGCGCCGACTTCGTTGGCCCTACGCAGATCCTCGGCCCGCCGTCCTGCCGCAGTCTGCATGATGACCGGAATAAACTTCGTAATCGGATTGGCCCTGATCCGTTGGGCCAACTCGTAGCCATTCATGCGCGGCATCATCACGTCGGTTATCACCAAGTCGGGTTGATACGACTCGATGGCAGCCAGCGCCTCAACACCGTCTGAAGCTGTGGTTACCTGGTACCCTGCAAGGCTCAGGGCCGCTTCAATAAGCTGCAATTTATCGGGGTTATCGTCGACTACGAGAATATTGGATTTTGACTGCATAGAACCAGAATGTTGACCTTTTATTATTCTTGCGCGCTTTGGGGGTTCATGCTACAGTTCGGGCCTCGGTTAGGCTTTCGTGCCTGTACTCGCCCTAGCATTGCGTCAAAAGATTCAATCGAGAGTAACAAGCCTGGGAACATCGCGCGGGTTTCCTTACAATCGTCGTAGAAACTAACCCGCACAGGACCACTTTGAATACGAG
>Ga0126376_10000046_pt1 | contig 46708 bp, 39 predicted proteins | sample PanSoiMetPlot_15_FD_92760 | JGI IMG/M metagenome (GOLD analysis project Ga0126376, IMG submission 92760) | Tropical forest soil microbial communities from Panama - MetaG Plot_15 | ecosystem: Environmental > Terrestrial > Soil > Tropical forest > Bulk soil | place: Panama | collected 2016-02-17 | reverse complement strand
GGATTCCTGCGCATCACGGATCGTAAGAAAGAGTTGTTCAAGACTTCGGGCGGCAAGTACATCTCGCCGCAACCAATCGAGCAGGCGATCAAAGAGTCGCGCTTTGTGAACCAGGTGGTCTTGATCGGGGCGGAGCGCAAGTTTCCGGCGGCGCTGGTGGTTCCGAATTGGGAACAAATCGAGTCGTACTGCAAGTTGAAAGGCATCGAAGTAAAGAGCCACAGTGAACTCTGCCAGCATCCGCGCATCATCGACTTGATCCAGCGACAGATCGATGCGTTAACTCCGAACCTCGCGAAGTATGAACGAATCAAGAAGGTGGCGCTGCTGGAGAATGAGTTCACGATCGAAGGCGGCGAGCTCACGCCGACTTTGAAAGTGAAGCGCAGAGTTATCGATCAGAAGTATCGCGACGTGATTGAGAAGATGTATGAGGAGTGATCAGTTGGGGACTTGAACGTCGAGATGAAGCGCTTTGATTATCCGGTCGCCTGCTTCTTCACCTGTTCGTTTCAACAATTCTTCACGGTATAGTCCACTCGTTCCCCTGCCGCCGGTTGGATCGACAACTATTGGTCCGGCGCGGCGGCCCCTCAAGTAGCTCCTGCCGTTCGTCACCATCTTGGCTGTTTCGGGAGCGTAGACAATGAACTCGAGTACCAGATCGTCATAGGAACTTGCCATCGTATCGAACGTCAGGTTCAGCCAGACGGTGTAGGCCTTCGTTTCTGATTTCGCTTTTTTGATTGCTTCGCCCCGGTTCACGTCCCGATCAGATACATCCACCGCCGCCGACGAGCCTGCCCGCAGTCGAGACGCGCAACCCTGCACCACAGCGTCGTAGTAACTGAACGGCAGAGATGCGTAAGAACTGTTGCGATCCGCGCCTACAAAAAACAGGAGCTCGTTTTCTTTGGTTTGTTTCTTCGGCGCCGGTGTGGCTTCGGGAGTCGGTGTGGGGACGGGTGCAGCGGGAGGAGGTTTCACCTGATGCCGGCCTGACTGCGCCTGCACCGCAAGAGCGCAAAAAGCGAGTAGCAAAACCGTGGCGCAGCGTTGGTACTTCATGTGGGTGGGAATTGTATCCCCTTACGGTGAGAATCGGAAGATCGATTTGTTAAACTGCTGAAGCGATGGAAGAAAAAAAAGCGCGGCAACTCGTGATTACAGGAATTCGTGAGCAGGCTCGCAGCACGCGGTCGTTTGATCTCCGGTGCGGTGAGGTGGTCAATTTCATGCCCGGACAGGTGGCGATCCTTCGCGTTGAGGGCGAAGAACCGGCTTACTTTGCGTTCGCCGGAGCGCCGGACGACAGGGATCTCGAGGTACTGGTGAAACAAAAGGTCGGCGCGAGTAGCGTGATCTACGAGATGTGTGTCGGTGACAAGATCGAGCTCGTTGGGATCGCGGGTCACGGTTTCAAAATTGATGACACGAAAGGACGCGATCTTGTTTTTGTGGCGATGGGAACGGGCGTGGCGCCGCTGCGTTCTGCGTTGCGGTACGTGTTGAAACGTAAAGACTAGTTTGGGCAACTGGTGGTGCTCTACGGCGCGCGTACGCCTGACGATTTTTGTTATCGCGATGAGACTGAAGATTGGGAGGCTGCGGGTGTCGAGCTGCGACAGGTCATCTCGCGGCCCGATGGGCACGATTGGTCCGGCCCAACTGGTTACGTGCAATCGTTGTTGGACAACGTTCTGCCGAATCTCTCTTCGCCGGTTGCGCTAATCTGCGGCTCGCGCGAAATGATCGATCAAACCCGCGAGCGCCTCTCGAAGATGGGCTTCAAACCCGACGAGATTCTCACGAATTATTAACGGCTCACTTTTTGAAGAACTTTGCGGCTTTTGACGATCTTCGTGTCGCAATAGCGTTGAATCGCCTTGAAGTCCGCCCAATTCTCAGTGACCACCTGTGCTTTCCACCGTCGCGCGCTAACGGCGATTAATACGTCAACGGCAATACGCTGTGAAACTCCTGGCGGCAGTCGCTGGAGATTCCCGTGTAATGAATGCTTGCATGCGTCAACAGATACAAGATTTTCGCAGCAAAGAGCCAGTCTTCAGCATTAGGCACAATTAACAAGTTGGTTTTTGATACTGCCGAAAAATGTTCTCGTAGGTTTTTCGACGTGATTGGTCGGCCGCACCAGCCATTAACTCCATCAGAACCATAGCGGACATCAAGAAGCTTGGCGGCATTTTCTGTAAGTCAGTTAACTTTCTGGAAATTATGACTGAGGTGTCGTAGGTGAAGTACGGCATCGGACCCCCTAATTTATTACGCGAAATTTAGAAAATACGGTGGGATTTGCCCCTTTGATAGTCGTCGTAAGTCATTTGAAACGCCTTCAAAGTGAGTTCCATGAGCTTTTTGCGGTCTTCTAATTCCTTTGCTTTCTTCTTGGCCGCCTTAGACTTCGCTGTTGATTTGGCTGCTTTTGTTGCAGCCTTTCTTGAGTGAGTCGAAGCGGCTGAAGATGCCGCAGATTTCTTCCGTGCAGGAGTGTGAGATTTGAGGATTTTCTTTTTTGTTGCCATGACCGCACTATAACACAGCTGAGAGTAGGATGGTAGATTTATTTATTCTCAGCGGAGTCAACCATCGTCGCCACGAGGTGTCGTAACGCCGCCGCGGGATCGGAACAACGCCCGGTGTGCACGGGTGAAGTTTGGATGATCGTGCTGCGTGGCGCGACGAGCCAGTAGAAACGCTCGCGCTGTGACAACTGACCGATTGGACCAGCCTCAGCGCCGCCGCGACAGATCGTGGGAATCGTTGCTAAATGCGTCTTGACCATTTCCAGGTCGAGCGTCGGATCGAGCGCCAGAAGTCGAGCCTCATTCAACTTAATACTCGCTTCCAGAAACGATCGCTCGGGACACGAGAGTATCACGCCCGCATTTATGAACTCCTCGCGCTCCACTTTTGGTACGACGCGAATCACCGCGTAGTCATACCTGGACTGTTCGCGCACGAATCGCCTCCTCAAAAAAGCAGCGAGGCTCCTCACGACGCCTCAACAAGTACTCAACGTACGCTTCTCTATTCTCGCCAGTGGTCCGGAACGGAGAGTTTCCAAACATCCAGTCATCCGGAACGAGCTCAACAATCTCTCGGATCGTGCTTTCAGTCATCGTCGACGTCATTGGACCATCCACTGCCTCAAGGGCACTCGCAAACGGAAGCAGGATGTGCTGCTTAATCAATGCAAACGGATCTTTCGCACGCTTCGCCATATCAGCCCACGAGTGATGAAAATAGAGTGCGGCTCCGTGATCGATCAACCAGAGTTTGCGGTGCCACATTAACAGATTTGCGTTACGCGCAGTGCGATCGATGTTAGTGACGTAGGCGTCGAACCAAACGATGCGCGAAGCCAGATCGGGATCAGGTTTTTCCGCGACCGGATCGAACATCACCGACCCGGGCAGATAGTCGAGCCCGAGATTGAGACCGCCGCTCGCACGGATGAGATCCTGTATCTCCGGATCCGGTTCCGTCTTCGCGATCTCAGGATCGAGAATGACGAACACCAACTCGGGAACCGGCAACCCCGCACTCCTCGCCAGCTCGCCGGCAATCACTTCAGCAATGAGTGCTTTCGTTCCTTGTCCTGCGCCACGGAATTTGAGGACGTACATTCCATCGTCATCAGCCTCGATGATCGCCGGCAGCGAGCCGCCCTCACGCAGCGGCGTCACGTATCTGGTCGCATTTACAGTCCTCATTCCCGTTCATTGTGTCAGAGATTGCGGTTTAAGCCACTCTTTCTTGCGAATTCGTAGTTACGGGCAGCGCCAAGGGAACGCCCAAGCTACAGGCCTTGATGATCGAAGATCAGTTGAGCGGAACACCCGCTACTGCTGCGAATGACAAGGGCAAGCCGCAAAACGGCAAGATGGTAAAAACGAAGTACTAGCCCTCAACACCTGGTGAAATAGGCCCTATTTGTCAGATAGGACCTTTCACCATTTTCTCCGCTCGCCGATGTTGCCTCAACCAAACATGTTCGGTCGCGAAAAATCATACGACCATGTTATAGGGTTGATTAACAGACGGCTCCTTCTTTCTGAACAGGTGTATCGCAATCGGAATCGTGCTCGCGAGTCCCGATAAAAACATGGACCAGCCAAGGGTCTTGCGCTTTCCTCGTCCAAACTTGTCTGACAGCAGCAAGCCTGCGCCGAATCCGATAGCGCCGCGCGTCGCGGCAAAAAGTGCGATCTCCGGAATAGTTAAGCTCTTAGTATTTGACATATTTCTCCTGACCTTCAGGCTAATGTGCCTGGTGCGAAAACATCATCCACAGATTTCACAGATTTTTCTGTGTAATCTGTGGATGGTTTTAGAAGTAAACGACCCGTACTATGGGCCCGTGAGCGCTGTTGTTATTCACCGCCCTCGCTGATTTCGAGCCTCCAGCCACGTGAGTGTTTGATTGGTGTTGTTGCTGTTTATCCATTTGCCCGACTCCTATCTTGGAGTTGCTATAGCGATTACCTCCTTACAGGACAAGCTAGGCCGCAGACGTTACGACCTCTTGGTGGTTTTGCGTCATTTTCTTGAAGTCCGAATTTTATCTTTACAAAGTGCGCGCGAGAAACCAGTAGACGCCCGCTATCGTGATCAGCAACGAAAGCGCTGGTACATGCTTCAACGCGAAGGCCGGCCGTTGTTCTAACCGCCACACCACTGGCAGCACGACCGCTGCAATTGCGATCTGCACCATCTCGACGCCGATGTTGAACGACAAAAGAGGGACAGCAGCGCGGACTCCGAATCCACCGATGCCAAGCTCGCGCAAGGTCGAGGCGAACCCGAGACCATGAACCAATCCGAAACTAAACGTCACCACCCAGCGTGCCGCAAGGCGTCGACCGAACAGATTCTCGAGGCCGACGAACACAATCGATGCGGCAATTAGCGGTTCGACTATGGCCGGCGGAATATTAACCAGGCCAAATGTGGCCAGCGCGAGTGTCAGCGAATGGGCCAACGTAAACGACGTGATGATTTTCGCGTTGTGACGTAGTGAGCCGCCCGCGATCAGCAGCGCAAGAAGAAATGCCAGATGATCGTAGCCAGTCAGGATGTGCTCAATTCCGAGAACGATGAATCGGAAGATCGATTTATTGTTTGCGGACGTCGTTCGGAGATCGATCGTGAGGTCTTTTGATTCTGCACTGAGCATGCGCTCCGCCAGCAGTCTGTTTTCCGGATCGTAGACTGAGCAGAACTGCTTGTGTCCCCGGGGTAGGTTCGCAAGCACGGGCGCGCTGATTCTTAACTGACCTGCTGCATTCGAATTTGAGAACTCGAGCAGAAAGTGGATGCTGTTCCGATCAGAAAATTTGCGGCTGAAGGAACGCAGTTCCAGTTCTTTTTGCTCGTTCTGGATGACAAGAAGTTTCGACTCGAGCTGCTCAACTCCTTCCAGATCGAGTGGCGCAAAACTGACCTCCGCCACGATTCGATCCGGAAGAACGCGAACCTCAGCAGCACTCAACCCCGGATCATGAGCCAGGGCAATGCCGCCACACAGAAAAGTGAAGATGCCGGCAAGCATCCCCACTCTCAGAAATTTTAGGAGTCTGTTGATCACGGATGTCGGTGGTTGCGGCCGTTCTGCGGTGTCGACTCGTACGGAAAGACTTTGTTGAAAGCCATGTCGTTGCGATCGACGCCATCGCCTGCCGGCCCGCGAATGATCAAGTGGTTCGGATCGCGCAGATCGCTAATCAGCGCAGTCACCGCAATGTCGACAACGTCATCGCCAAACCGCCGGCCGTTGGGCCACCCGCCCGGAATGAACCCGCCGTTGTTAAACGGATCCTGAATGTTGCTCTTCAACACATCACCGCCAAAGATGCTCAGACGTGAATATCCAGCGTCGTCAGGGTTAGTTGCATTACCTGGACCACCTCCGGCAAAGCGCACTTTAGTTGTAGATAAGTCGACCTTGATGAGATCGGGAATGTAGATGCCGGCGATATCCGTGCGATTTGTCTCAGGCGCAACCGGCGCGTTGAAGACAAGCAGGTTTATCAAGTGAGCCAGCTCCGGTGTTTCGGCGTACTTTCGGAAGATCTCGGAATCGCTGGTCGGGCTGGTGCGGCTGTAAAGATCTTTATCGGCAATCGCCACCAGTCCTTCGTTGAAAAGTGGATTTCCCTGTCGGGCAACCTGCACGAATGGTCCATTGTTTTTCGGCGCTTGCTTGTCGTCCAGCACACGAACCGATCGCCGGCTGGTGGTTGCGTAAACACCTGTGACCTGCTGGTCGCCTCCGAGCTCGGCAATCGGAACTTCGAGTGCTATGAGGTGCAGATTGAAGCCACCCTGTGAGTCTTTACCGGGATTGCGCAACTTGAGTACATCAAATATCGATTGAATGTCCGCGTAGAAGCCATCGTCACGCTGGCCCGCAAAGGCAACATAACCGTTCGACAGTTCAGCGATAGCTTCGCGCGTGTACCGATCGAGTTCTGCATCAGTCGCGACGCCATCTCGCGCAGGGTTCTCGCCGTTGTTTCCCTGGTTGTAGAAAGGCGTAGCGTTGCCCTGGTTGTTCGGTGGAACTACGCCGGTGCCAAGCACCGTTTCGCGATTCGTGCGATGGTCCACTTTCGTGACGGTGTAGGTTTGCATCAGGTTTTGATTTGCATCGCCGACGTGTTGCACGACGCCGAGGTACGACTGAAGAGTCGTGTTCCGGTTCTTGAAGCTGGTAGTGAAGTGAAACTGATAGCTCAAGGTCGCGCGACCGGCAGCCACGTCCGGACCGAGCGCGACGTGAATCTCGTAGAGAACGTTGTCGTCGAAGCTGTACTTGTTTGGTCCAACTCCCGGCTCTTCGTGCGGGTAGACGCCGAGCGCAAGAACCAAAGACTTCTGACCGTTGTCCTGGTCCACGAACGCGTAGACGTCCGTCGTGTTGGCGGCCGGATCGAGAATGATCAGCGGCGCGTCCATGTGACTCGAGGCGAGCGCCGTAGCCGGAAACAGCACGGCAGCGATCAGGAGAGTTGCGATTATTCGGTTCAGTTTCTTTAAGAATGTAGGCACAGTTGTTTACTCCTTCTGTTTAGACTTTTTGTCACCAATTCTTTGGCGCCACTGCTCAAGCAGCGCACGCTCGCTCGGGAGCAGCATCTGTTGCACTGCCGCGGCTTTTTCCAAAAATCGTCTTGCTTGTGTGTTGTCGTTGTTGAGCGCCGCGATAACTCCAGCGTGAAGATAGAGGCGCGAATCAGACGTACCTTCCGATAGTGCCTGGTTAATGTGTTGTTGCGCTTCGGTGGTCCGACCGGCTGCGGCGAGGGCCCACGCCAGAGCGTCATGAGTGAGAACGTCTCCCCGGTTGGTTAATTCCTGCTGAGCGAGTTTGACTGCTCGTTCGAGATCCTGGTGTCGGGTTGCAAGGTAGAACGAGAGTGTTCTTGGATCTTCATTGTCAGAAGACGCGTCGATCAGTGATTCAACTTTGGCGGCCTGGTCACGATTGCCTGCGACGGTGAGAGCGTCTGCCAGAGTCCATCGATACTCCGGTAGCGGATTCAGTCTTGCGGCTCGCTCGAGTTCAGCCACAGCGTCAGCCGCGCGATTTACAGCCAGCAAGATCCGGCCGCGCGCGAGCATTGCGGGTGCGTAGTCGCTTTGCAGGGAGAGCGCCGCGTCGCACGACGCGAGTGCGGAGTTTGTCGTGCCGCGTTGGAGTTGATAGAGCGCGAGTCGTGTAAACGTCCAGGCTCCGGTTTCGGGATCGTTGGGACTGCTGGCCGCCGTGGCGAGCTTCATCAACTCGATCGCGCCTTCGAGATCCCCGGTTAACCAGCGCACGTGTGCGGCTCGCGCGTACGACTGCAAGTCGGGTCGCAGGTCGACCATCCTCTGATATGCCACGGCACCTTCACGAACCTTGCCTTGATCGATCAGAACGTCGCCGAGAACACCGTAGTCAAAGGGTCGTTCACGCAAGCTTACGAGTTCGCGCGCGGCGGCTTCTGCGTCTGCGAAATGATGCAGGCTTTGCAACGCGTGCGCGCGCAACAGCAACGCATCTGCGCGGTTTGAGTTGCGTGCCTCGAGGCATGCGGCGCATTGTTCCGCGAGCTTGTAGTACCCGGCATCGAATGAAACTCGAGCTTTCTTAACAAAGGCCCAGCCGAGTCGTTCCAGTGCAGACGATGTTCCTCCGATGACGAGTGCCTGTTGACGCGAAATCTCTTGATCGATGGCTTTATCACCGCCGAGTGGCGCCAAAACCAAGCGGCACGATACAGGCTCCGCTGTGGCTGAATTTTTTACGACCGGTCGCAGGGTACGCATGGCGGCCGCAACGCCAAGCACAACGAATAGACTTATGAGCAACGTAATCGTTGCAGTTTTGATCGTCGTCTTCATGACTTGCACACTAATCCCTTCGCTCAGGGCAGTTAATCTCAACTCACTTCGGCTGTATCTGGAGTTATCTACGAGCGACGATGGCGTAGTGGATTTGTGAAAAAGCGCGAGACGCGTTCATACTGCGTTTTGCATGGCTCAAAAACCGAATCGCAGACGAGCGTTTCTGCTCCGGCAGAGTTTTCTTGCCGCGACATTAACCATTTTTCTTTCGGCTCCAGTTCCTTGCCAAACATCCGAACCGCAGGACGATTTGATCAATCCCGACCGTCCGGGAATCGCCGATGGCAGCACTGTTGTTGGAGCTAAGACATTTCAAATCGAGAGCGGAGCTCATTTCGAATTTCGTCGCAGCGAGGATATACGGGAACATACGTTCTTTGAACCGACCTTGCTACGGTTCGGCATCGATAGTCATTGGGAAGCTCGGATCGAGGGAAATACGTTCACGCGAGTCACTAGTTTCGATTCCGCGAGCATGAGCGACCGGACTTCCGGCTTTGCGCCTACCTCAATAGGTTTTAAGTATCACATCTACAACTCGAACAGTGACCGCCAGGTTTCGTTGGGAACCATAGTCCGTGTTTTTCCAACGTGGGGAACGAAAGAGTTTCGTTCCCAGCATACGACCGGTGACATCCGCCTGACCGCGGACTGGAATTTTTCTCCCCGCTTCAAACTGTCAGTCAATCCCAATATTGGCATCGCCCGCTACGAAGATGATCAAGGCAAGTTGTTCACCGCAGGATTGTTTGCAATGACGCTGAATTATCTTCCCACTAAGAAGCTGAATCCGTTCATTGATGTAGGCGTTCAATCACCTGAAGCAACCGGCGCGCAGTCGTCTGCGATTCTTGATGGAGGGCTGGCCTATACGATTGGTCGAAATCTTGCAATCGATGCAACTCTTGGGACGAGAGTTCACGGAGTTACAGGCCCTCGACCTCTGCTCGAATTCGGTATTAGCTGGAGATCAAAATTGTTTCACTAAAGCCCCGCACAGGGTCCCGGTTTTGAACTACAACCATCCGATCGAACGATGGAGTTTGGTGGCCCAGTGCGCGGGAATGTAACAGGCGGCCACTATGCGTCGCGATTGTGAGATTGGAGACTGTTCTTATTCTCTTTCGTAACCCGAATGAGAAACGCAGCGCCTCATTCACTGCGTCCGCGTTTGGAACGCACCGGCGACATCAGGTTCGAGTTTAATCACATCACCGAAACTCTTACGCCCCGGTCCAAGCTTACGGACTCGAAGCGCCGATAAGTCATATTCCGGCCGAAGCTCGTCTTCTAGTTCATCCTTCTTCATAAGCTCTTCTTTCCGAGGCGGTCGAGAGCGCGGAGGGCGAGACCCTTGGCCACAGTCGTCAACTCTTCACCGCCTTTTAGTTTGTGACTTCCAAATGTCCTGGCAAAGAAGCGACGCACGTACGGTACGAACGAAGATCCTCCCGTGAGGAATACACTACCGATATCGCTATAGCTAACGTTGTGTTGATTGAAAAGACTCTTAACGCACGTTGCTATGTTTTGAATGTCCTCTTGAATCCACGATTCAAAACGCCAGCGTTCGAGAGTGTCTTCCATGTTCACAGACGCGTGCGCAAATACGAAGTCGGCGGCTTCGTTTTCTGTTAATTCAACTTTTGTACTCTCAACAGCACGATAAAGAGCGTAGCCTAAGTTCTCAGATATGATCTGTATCAAGGCCGCTACCTTGCCGGGTTCCGAAGCTTGATTCTTGACTTCTCGGAGTACCGCCATCGTTTTTGGTTCCTTGAGAAAAAACGTGCGATGCCAGCTCGAGAGTTGTGAATACAGCCAGACAGGTACAGGCAGCTCCTTGCCTAATGAAACATAATGCGAGCCAAGACCAAGTTTTGGCGCCACCAGGTTCATCATGATTCTGCTGTCAAAGGTGTCACCGGCAATGGCTACGCCCGAAGTCCCTACGACGGGATTTCTGCCAGTTCGTTTTCTACCCGGACCAAGATGGGCCAACGTGAAATCACTCGTTCCACCTCCGAAGTCACCTATCAAAACTAACTCATCGTGATCCAGTTGGGTTTCATATTGATATGCGGCGGCAACGGGTTCCAGTTCGAATGTGACTTCGGAAAAGCCGGCCAGGCCGGCTGCTGATCTGAGCCGGTTGACTGCAAGAGTCTCGTCCGCTTCTGTGTCAGCTCCAGCAAAGCGGACGGGCCGACCGATCACGACGCTGGTAGCGGAGACACCGAACTGTTCGATAACAGTTGTTCTCAAACGCCTCAGGATGATCGCGATCAAATCTTCGAGAGTGTAGTAACGCCCGTTGATTTGTGTGGATGTGAACAGGCGACTCCCCAGGTAGGACTTAATGGAGAGAATGAGTCGCCCCTTGCTGTCGGCTTCAAGGTACGAACTTATGGCCTCAGGACCGGCCTTCGTTTCAGCTTTCACTGTTGAAGATCGGTCCTTGAGAGGGAAGTACAGAATTGATCGGAAGCTGGTGGTCGTAGCGCTGCCATCGGCGAAGCAGGCAAGCGTCGCCTCTTTACCTTCGTGTGCTACGGCAATAGCGCTGTTGGTTGTGCCAAAATCCAATCCGATAACCGGTCGCATCTCGCTACGCGTCATCGCTCTTCTTTGCACACTCCCAACAACAACCCCGAAGCACGCTCGCGATTACAAGAATCCCGCTGATAATACCAAGAACTGCCAGCATCAGGACGAGACTCAGGGGTCTGTTACCAAGTAACGCCAGCACGCCCAGCACCAGGTAAGCAACACTGATGCCTAGAAGCAACGCCGCCAAAATCTCGCAGATCGAAGGTCTGCAATGCAAATACCAGTAACAGACCACCGCCAGAATAACTATCACACCGATCGCGATCGCCGGAGCGGACACAATCAGCGGGGCCACAGCGATTAACACCAGCAGGACCGCGAGAATCAAGGGCACGAGCCACCTGATCTTGTCGCACGCCGCCGGCTTCGGCCGGCCGTCACCATTCGGAGATGGTCTAATCCCATCGGAATCGCCGCCTAATCCGTCCACGCGATTCGCGATCTCTCCAACGTAACGACTGAACACAGGATACCAACGATCAGTCGTGGGAATCGATTTTAAGATCCAGCGAAGAATGGAAAGTAATCGTTCTTCCGGCTCGAGCATCAGTTCCTTGATGCTCACAGGGATTGAGATTTGGAATGTTCCCCGCACCTTTCTAAAGGTGATTGTTTGCGTGGATGCGGCAGGCTCCAGTAATCCCGGGGCACCTACTATCGACTCAACAAAAGGCGTGAACTGCCGTACCACAATGCGGAACAACTGCCCGCGCCGTACGCCTTCGGGCAAATCCACCGTTATCAAACCCGTGTGGTTTAGAGTCGAGCCCGGCGGGATCGGTAGATAACTGATTTGACCGACCTCCAATTCGATTGTGTGATCGTCGAGCCTTGTTAGTTTCGTGGCGCTGTAGCGCTTCGCCGCCAACTCCAAAATCTGATCGGAACTCACGGTCGGAATGAAAACGCGTGCGATGCTCCCGGCCGGAGTGTTTCCCCAGTCGATCATCAATTCATCAACTTGCACTGGATTTGATGGTGTCGGTTTCAGTTCGAAAGTGCTGGCAATACGGCGCGAATTAGGATCGCCGGGATTAGCGGACGGGTTCAATGACAGATTACGTTGCGCCAGTTTGTCCGAAGACCCTGGCGTTGCGCCGTTCGAGATCGGTTCAGGATCAAAAACGATTTCGGAAAGCAGGCATTGATGTTCGTTGCGAACCAGTTCGAGTATTGATTTCAACTGTCCCGAAAACGGGCCATCGCCACTGGGGTTGATCGGATACCACTTATCGCCATCCTGATTGACGTCTAACCAACAACCAAAGTATCGATGAATCTCTACGCCACTCGCGTCGTGATCGATTTTTTGCACGTTGGGCGTGTCTTGTTGCGACTTGGTATCTCCGCTGGTGCGCTTAGTGGCGAAGCATGGAATGGTCAGAATGTTATTGTTCTGCGTACCGAGCATCGCGATCGATTGTCCGAACTGAACTCCGTCGGTGAAACGCTTGTAAACCGTTCCGACTGTGTGGGCGGTTGTCGGGCTGGGGTCGTTCGCATCATAGGTTGTCGAAACAGTTAACGCGGGACAAAGGCGGAAGAAGACTCTCACTGCGTTGGCATCTTGAACGACGCCTTTGTAGCGAACCTTTGCGATCGCGAAATTGAAGATTGCCTTTCCGCCACTATCGAATTGATTGAGTGCGACTTCGGTTGCATTCGGATCGAGATCATTCTCGAACGTTTGCCCAGCACTATTACCACCTGGATTGAGATTAGTAATGACGTCTTTGAGAAAATTGATAGCGTCGGTAGGAGTCTTGCCGTTAACCGTGGCCCCAAACTTCGATTGATTTTCCTTGATGTGGAATACGCGCAAGTCCGTACTCAACCACGTTGTTTGTCCGTCCAGCTCGTACGGATTCGGTTGTTGAATCAACTGAATCTGAGCATTGCAACTTGCTCCAGCCATCGTCGAGGTCACTGTGAGGTTGATCACAGGCTGCGTAAAACCACTGGCGCTCGTGAATGTGATCGGGTAGACCCACGTGAAACGCTGAGGCTTCGGAGGCAGTGAGTTGTCTTCCGCAAGCAATTTGGTCGGCGGATCGATTGACATACCGCTGACGGCCTGCGATTGGTTAATCGTCGGCTTGTGCGTCGGCGCTCCAGTAAGATCCGCGGCAACGATACCGAGCTCACTTGCTGTGAACCCCTCGATTACTACATAGAATGCAGCGTCGAAGGTCCCCTGCCCTTGCGCCAGCATCGCGCCGACCTCGTCCTCGCCGAACGAGCTTTTATCAACGATAAAGAAACAGCGTTTAGTGACGAGACTAAGAGTCGTGCTCCAGATCTCTTCTCTTGCACCACTGCGCCGGTCACACCATGCCGGCCACACCACGCCGGCATTGGCTGTTACTCCGATATAGTCGCCCAGTTGATCGTCCAAACCGCCGGGTGTCAGGTTGTTGTCGGCGCCCAGCACCGTTTCGTCGGTCGATGCAGAAGTTACCTTGGTCGCCGGGCTCCAGTTCTGGCCATTATCAATTGACACTTGCATCCACAAGTCGACCTTGTGACGGCCGGCATCGTCGACGGTGTCGTAATAGACCAGGGCCAGGTTGCCGTTGGTTTCATCGACGGCAAGAGTGGGAAAGAACTGATCATTTTTTGAGGACTGATCGTTGACTTTCACCGGTGCGGACCAGTTCGATCCACCGTTGGTCGATCTCGAATACCAGACTCGCGTCTTGCAAGCCGAGGTTACGTCGGTGCCCGGACCGGAGCCCGAGGTGCAACCTGTCTCGCCGCTGAGGTCGGCCCAGACGGCATGCACGATGTCGTTGGTACTGTCCTTGTACGCGCCACCGGAAATGTAGAGTCCAGCGCCGCGGTCGTTCTGTGCAGGAATTCGGAGCTTAAAGCTTGCAAATGTATCCGCGATCTTTATCGGTGTGCCGAAGCTCTGCCCACCATTAGTCGACTTAGCCACAAACAATTTGCGGCTGCCGGTGTCGGGCCAGAAAGCAAACACATCTCCATCCTGATTGGTCTTGATGTTCGCGCCGACAGCCGAGCCTGTAGTTTCTGAGCTGCTGATCGTTTGCGGCGTATCCCACGGAGCGCCGATGCCCACGCGCCGATTGAACCGCAGCGGTCCGGGCTGCTGCCAGACCGCGTACATGTTGTCCTTGTGTGGGGATGTATGGCTGTGGTCAACCCAGATCGCTTCACGATCAGTGCCGTTATCGCTGCCTGAAGGTGTGGAGTCGAAGGTCCACGTTTGACCGCCGTCGACGGACTTGTAGCAACGTAAGTGCAGAGTGCCACCTTGAATGCCGTCTGTGACGGCCCATGCTGTCCCGTCGGTGGTCCATTCAACCGCGGGATCAGTCATATCGTTATCGCCCTGCGAGAGCGGCAACGCCGTCTGACCCCAACTTGCTCCGCCATCTGCCGAAAAGAATTGCGCTTGCGGGCCGGGGCTCGCCGCGACGTTCGAACCAGCAATGATTTTCAGGTTGTCTCCACGAAAAACGCTGACGTCTGTTTCACTGCGTGGCGTGGATTGAGAGCCGGAAATACGGATTTCATTTGCCATGTTCGTCTCCTTTGTCGGAGCCCGATTACTTCTGCTCGGCTGTTGGATCGTCAGGGTGGGCCAACATCCAATTTAGGATCTTGTCGAGCGCCATTGGATAACCGCCCGACGGATCTCCTGCGGCATGCCGCGACCCGGGGTGCAGCTTGCGCCAGTACACGCGCAGCCACAGAGGAAACTCGAGGTCGTCGTGGAATTCTTCAGGACGCAGCATCTCGAAGTCCTGGTTGTCACGAATCAACTGTTCGAGAGCGCTTCCACGCGGGACGTTATCCTCAGCAATTTGTTCTTCGACTGATGGCCATGACTGACGGTCCTTCGACGAGTTGTCTTCGGTGTCCATCGTGTTACCTCCTTGTATTGCTCTTTTGGACGGACCTGCACCTCGATGCAGCGCAAGTTTCAGGCTGGTCGTGGAAAGTGTTTCGCAACCCCTCAGGCTAGAGGACCAGCCCGTGTGCGTGGCGGTTAAGAGAAGTCGTATTCAACGCAGTGCTTTGGGGGGACCCGAGGTGACGACTTCGGTTAGCGGCTACGCCGCAAACGTTAATCCCGAGAATGGATTTGTGTCAATAGCAGGTATTATATGTCCCATACTATGAGCGAAAAGTCAGAACTTCCCAAAACGTCCGATTTTCCGCCCGGGACTGAATTTGTGATTAAGGAGTTTGATGTTCCGCTGGTGCGGATCCCGGGCGATGGTTGGTTCAACTGGTTCGGAGGTACGCCGCGGCCGTATAACGCAAGCTCCTTGCGAGTAGATAACAACTGGTCTGCTAAGTCGTTTGAGGAATGGGTTGGGATCGTCGCAGCATCAATGGCAGTTGAATCAGGCGATTGACGTCTCCTAGCGAACGTGTGCATATTGAGGCTCGTGACGGAATTCCCTTAACTATCAACCGCTTGAGGAGATTACCTATGACTCTTCGCAGGATCTTCTGCATAGGGTTGCTCATCTTCTGTGCTGCGTGCGGGGGCGGCTCCCCCGAGCTGCCAACAACCGGTGAGACGAAAGACTTCGCGTCGGTATGCGACAAGACTAACGAAGGCAAGCGGGTCGCGGTCGTCGGCTTCCTCCGCTTCCCTGAGAAGTTCACCGGCACGAGCAGCGTCGTGCTTCGACTCTACGGCGGCAGCGACTACGCCGGGGCGCCTGTCGGCGTGCAGACCCGGATCGGCAACCAAGCCAACCAGGTTGAGCTGGCGCCAAAAGAGTTCACGGACAAGGACCTCAAAGTACACACATCTGATGGACAAGTGGCCGGGTACGGAACAAGGGTCAAAGTCTCGGGCAAGGTGTATTACCCATTGGTTGGTCAGGATTTTAAGTGTGGGTTAGAAAACCCCCTGATCGAGTCGGCGCGCTAGGCTGCGGCACGATCGGAGCTGCCGGGGCGCCACCTCCCTCATCCCACCGGGCCGCTTTATTTCGCGATGACGACGTCGCGACGACGACGATGACAACGACGACAACGACGACGACGAGACGACGACTGTGGGTTCCGGCATAAAGTGAAATTGGCCGATCAACGGAGTCAACAACTTACGAGGACAGTTCCGGCATTAAATGAAATTCTTGTCCGGCATAACGTGAAATTTTCCTACAGATTTCCGGCATAACTTGAAATTTTCCTCACCGCGTCTGATAGAGGAACAACTCCAATGATACCCTACGACTCTCACGCGATTGCCGTAATAATTCCATTGAAGGTGTGATTGCATTGCAGTGAAAAGCAGCTGGCGGTGAAGGCCATTCTCTGGGGAGAGCAACAACGGGCAAAGATGCTAAGCAGATCTGATTAGCGTATTTCGGACTGAGGTCGACTGAAATTTGCAAGTTCTATCGAGCCGTTTGTGGTGATTCCTTTACTGCTTTTCACAGCATTGATAGTCTACGAACGGTTTCAGAGAATGATTGAAGTAGGCAAGCGCTGAATAACGACCATATGTATAAGACGCTGGCCAAACTGACACTCGCTGCTGAGCGTATAAACGCTGCATAAACCTCGAAACGGTTAGCGGTCCTCGGAGAGCTCGCAACCGATGAAGCTATCAAATAAGGTTGCTCTTATTACGGGTGCCAAATCAGGAATCGGCTATGCCACCTTGCTTCGCTTTTCAGTAGAGGGCGCCAAAGTAGTGGGAGCAGATGTGCGGAACGCCCAACAAGAAATTGCCCTGATAGTGAAGGAAGGCGGAAACGCATCCTTCGTGCAAGCTGACGTCAGCAATGAAAGGGCTGTCCGCCGATTGATGAATCAAGTAATTGAACAGCATGGCCGGATAGATGTATTGGTCAACAATGCCGGAATAGAATTAGCAAAGACAGCACCCGATACCAGTGAAGCAGAATGGGATCGTTTGATGAGCGTTAACCTGAAAGGGGTCTTTCTGTGTTCTAAGTTGACAGTCAATGCGATGCGACGAACTGGGGGCGGCGTCATCATAAACGTAGCTTCAGAATTAGGACTTGTCGGTGGAAACCAGATTGCAGCTTATTGCGCTTCGAAGGGTGGCGTTATTCAGTTGACCAAGGCGATGGCTATAGATCACGCCGTGGATAACATTCGGATTAATTGCGTCTGCCCGGGGCCAATTGACACTCCGCTACTCGACAGAATAATCGCCAACTCCGCAGACGCTGAGAAGGAACGGCAAAGCACAAGGGAAAAAACGCTCATGAAGCGATTCGGCAAACCCAGCGAAGTTGCGAACGTCATCGCGTTCCTCGCATCGGACGAGTCTTCATATATGACTGGCTCAGTGGTGGTAGTCGACGGCGGCCTGACCGCGCAATGAGGTCTCGTCTTAGTGTGTTTCTTGTGCCTCTTCGTGGTTTGTGGGACAGATCAGCATCGTTGATCTGTATCGTTCTATGATATAGAGGAACGAAAACACTGTATTGACGAGCACCAAGTTCAACGCCGCTGCGCCTGAGGCGAAAGGGAGTTTCCAATCTGAAGCCCCGCTGGCCGAGAAAGATAAATATCCCCATAACACTAGAAACGAGAGGAGTGATGGACCATCCAGCACCAAGAGGAATAGTGTGAAGTCGTCAGCGAGTTCTTTGGCGTTCCCTTTCCTATACCAAAAGTAGAACAATAGGTCACTCACGCAAAGCAGACCGGTTATAAGTAATTCTGCAAAAATGCGACTCTCAGCAGGTTTCTGTGAGAGCAGCAGGTAACCAGCTCCCCCTGCGCATAAAACCACAATGACGAGACCGAAAATTCCAAGGAAAACGGCCTTTCCTGGTTTCAGTTGCAGCCTGTTTGCATGCTCTCCCAATTCGCGGAGGAAGAAGATCAAAAGAAACAGAAGGGACCACAAGCAAACCGCCAGTTCCCAAAACTCGAACGTTTGATTCGTTTCGATCATCGGAGAGATGAATGGAAGCGGTAAGTGGACGTGAAAAACTTCAACTATGTGACGATAATGCTGAAAGGGCAGCATTATTATTAACGAAACTCCCAGTAGATAGATCGGATAAATCTTTGTTCGGTCTTTGTGGCACTTGACCCATCGTGCGCTGTCAAAAGCATAAACGGTCTTTGATAAGAATCGTCCCAACTGATCGTCTACTACTTTGAAGGGATATAACCAAAGCAGCAGTGAAAGAGTTAAGCACGCGAAAAGCACACAAAAAGGGACTGAGTAATAAAAATAAAGAAATAGCAGCAGTCCTACTACTACCGCGCACCTGAAGACTTGCCGGCGCTCCTTATCGGTGACGATTCGCCGGCTTATGTCGAGTCGCGGGTCGAGTGCTCCGATGCTTACGACACCTGAATCCACCAGCAGGAGTGGCCATTTCAAAAGAAAGACTGGAAAAAGGATGGTGAGAATCCGAAACGTCATGACGCCACCTCTCTCTGTTTATTGATTCACTTGCTGATCAACTCCTCTTTTTGAAACGAAGTAGAGAAAATCCCTGGGTTACTCCAAGCAAGATACTTACTGACAAAATGTAAATCGTGAAAACCTCGTCCCGGCGCAGCTCTCGAGTAAACGAACCGACAAGAACACCGCAAGTTATCGAACCGACGAATACCGTGATGGGCCATAGCACTGACGCGCGGCCAAACTTGCGCAACATGACGCATTGGATCAGCGCGATGATGACCCAGCGCAAAGCCACAACTACAACAATTGTTGTCGCACGATCGACGAACGGATATTGCAGCTCAGTGCCATAGCCCCAGAGGTAGTTCCACGTCAATTCCCATGGCAAACCTAAGGACTGATAAATTAGGTCCGCCGCAATTGCCGCTCCTATAGTCAGTAGAATCCACCAAGTGGCCGACAGATAACGCCGCAGCATTACCGCCTGCGCCAAGCCGAGAGCTACTCCCCAGATTGTCGATTCCAGGAAGTTGTGCAGAATTGAGGGCACAAAGATGTCGATCGTGAGCAACGCGATCAGGAAGTGTGCCAGGATGAAAAACGGAAAAACACGAGTCGGTTTAGTGGGGTCAAGAATTGAACCAAACCAAAGAAGGATCGGATTGTGCGTCAGCACACTAACCCTATCAACCAAAGCTCTAAGCAGACGCGCAGGCTTATCCGGGGTCTTATCCAATAGAGGTTGCACTTCCTCAACTGGTTTCACCTCAGGCGGTTTTACCCCAGCTGGTTGCGGCTCAGGTGGCGAAGGCGGAATGATCGGACGTGGCTCCGGATGAGGCTCTAAACGGACAGGATCGGAGATAGGATCGATTATTTGAGTGAAGGAACAGACAACACGAAATCCGATATCATCATCACGCGTGTGCGGAGCGCTGTTATTGCGCGCAGCTGAGCCGCAATCGATTGCTTGTGCGCGCCAGGATCCGCCACGCATTACGCGCGGCATGTTGTCGCGTCCTAACCACGCGCTTCCATCAGCCGGTGCACCCTCATAACTAGGGCGATAAACATCCTGACACCATTCCCAAACATTACCCAGCATGTCAAACAGACCATAGTTATTGGCATAGCCAAGAGATCCTACTGCTGTGGTCGTGGAGCGACCTTCTATTTTCGGAGCTTTGCCATAAGGGAAATTCGAATTGTAATTGACCACTTCCTCACTAATGTTAACGCCGCAACAGAAGGGCGTTTCCATTCCTGCACGACAGGCATATTCCCATTCCGCCTCGGTCGGAAGGCGATAGGAACGACCAGTCTGTCGTGATAGTCGAACACAAAACTCAACTGCCTCGTGCCAGGAAACCCGTTCCACTGGTTTCTTATCCCCTCTGAAACGCGAAGGAGACAGAGGCAAATCGCGGTTTATCTTTTCTGAGACAGCAATCGCACGCCACTGAGCCTGAGTGATTTCGTGCTTTCCGATGTAAAAGGTTTTTACGTTTACTTCTCGTTGTGGTCCTTCGTCATCGTGGCGGCCATCTTCATGATCAGGCGATCCCATTACAAATCGGCCACCTGAGATTTCGACCATTTCGAGCACTTCATCGCCAATTCTTTCCCTAAAGCATTTGGCCTTGCCGGCCTTTTGCTCAATCACATCGCCACTTGGTCCTATTCGTGCCACCTCAAAGCTGTACTCGCCAAGCGTAGGTTTAGATGGTTCGGGTAGCGGTACCGGCCCCGGGTTGTTGAGTGCGTTTATCAACTGCATCCCAAACGAGCGTGCATCCTGCTGCCGCTTAGCCGGCTCCTTTTCCAGCGCCTGCATGATGACGTTCTGGAGCGCCAGCAGCGGCATTCCATTCACCGGTAGCGAAGGGGGTTGTTCGTTGACGTGTTTCCATTGTAATTCCAGGATACTTTCGGCAAAAAAAGGAGGCCTGCCCGACAACATGTGATACATAGTCGCGCCGAGACTATAAATGTCAGAACGTGCATCCAATGGCTCACCGCGACATGCTTCGGGTGACATATATAAGGGCGTGCCCATTCTCGTTCCGGCCGGCGTTAAGGATTCTGAAAGAGTGGACATTTGCGTCGAGCGGAGCTTGGCAAGACCGAAGTCAACAATCTTGACGGTTTCGCTGCGCCCACCGGATGCCAGCGGAAGAACGACAATATTGTGGGGCTTGAGATCGCGATGAATAACGTTCTGCTCATGCGCAAACTGCACGCCTTCACAGGTCTCAAACATCAACGCGACTGCCCTGCTGGGCTCGATCCGCGTCTCTTCCCGCAAAATCACATTCAGAGCCTTCCCCTCGAGTAGTTCCATAACGATGTAGGCTAGAGAGTCAGCGTCTTTCCCGTCCTCAAAGTCATGGATCGTGACGATGTTCGGGTGCATTGAAAGTTGCGCCGCAGCACTCGCTTCGCGGCGAAATCGTCTGCGCGTGTCATTGTCCAAGACCTGTTTGTGAAGGACCTTGATCGCCACGTCACTTCCTTCGAAACGTAAGCGACGCGCACGATAAACGCTCCCCATCCCACCTCTGCCGAGCAGCTTCGTCAATTGGTACTTGTTATCCAACACCATCTCGATCAGTGGATCGACAATTGGCGCCGACGAAGTAAGGGCAGGCAGCGTAGCCACCAACGCCGCAGCGGTGTTGTATCCACAAGACTTACAATTCGGGGAGTCCGGATCGAGAGGTTTGTTGCATCGGGGACAATTCATAGCAGCCTCTTTTGAAGATTGTGAGAGCTTCGACTCGGCGGGATGCTGTTTTGCTCTACAGCCTACGTCTTAACCATAACTAACGCCTATCCGCCAGAATTTGATGTCTAAGTATTTGTCGAAGCTCTTCGGCAAGGTCCGCAAACTTCTTTGTACGTGGGAGATCCGGCGGACGCTTATGACCGAAAATTTTATCCAAGTCTTTAGTTCCATCATGAAACGAACCATGTGTAATAGGACGCGAGGGAAAAACGACTACGCGATCACCGAGTAGTAGTGCCTCAGTGATGTCGTGAGTAACAAAAATAATGGTGTTCTTTTCTTCTTCCCATAAATCCAGAAGCATCTGTTGCATTTCTGAGCGAGTCTGAGCATCCAGAGCACCAAATGGTTCGTCCATCAACATAATCGGAGGCTTAATGGCAAGAGTGCGAGCAATCGCGACACGTTGTTGCATGCCGCCGGATAACTCTTTGGGATAAGCCTTCCAACGATCAGCCAGACCAACCTTACGGAGATACTCCATTGCAGTCTCTTTGCGTTTATGCTTATCAAGCGGCTTAAGTGATAACCCGAATTCAACATTCTGTAGCACGTTAAGCCAGGGGAAACAGGTATAGGCCTGCGGCACCGTGGCCGAATCGTCCGCTGGGCCCGTGACTGGTTTGCCATTGATCATTACCTCGCCCTTGTCGGGTAATGTCAGGCCTGAGATGAGGGAGAGAATCGTACTTTTACCGCATCCTGATGGTCCCAAAAGCACAACGAATGCACCGGCATCTTTTCGCTCTACCTTAAAACCGAACGAGACGAGTACTTCCAGAGGAGAGTCGTTTTTCGTTTTGGCAAAACTTTTTGAGACGTTGATGAATTCGACGATCGGAGTATCGGACGGCTCCATCTCACCTGTCGGAGACAACTGCTGATTGTCCTGGACTTGCGACGCGAAAAGCTGCTGGTCGGAGTCAACCTCAACTGCCGAAAGATCGGCGGACTCGACCACTTCAACATGATTATCGATCTGATTGGAGGAGCTTTTCGACATAGGATTACCAGTAAAAGAACTTCTTGCGAATCAGATGAAGTACGAAATCAGTCAACGAACTAATCACCGCGATCACAATCAACATGCAATAGACTTGCGGCGGTTCGCTGAGACGTAGACCGTTTTGTAGCACTCCACCTAATCCCTGGTTGGCGGTGTTGCTGTTCAGGAATTCAGCCAGAACAATGTAAGTCCACATGATTCCACTACAAACCGCAATTGCTTCCCAGATCTGGGGTAAGGCGCCGAAGAACAGAACTCGACAGACGATCTGTTGTCGGTTTGCGCCGAGGTCAAGGGCAACTTTCGTGTACTCGTCATTGACGCAAACAATCGCATTCTTAACGAGAATGATCATGTAGAAGATGGCGCCCAGGAAGATGTAAAAAACTTTTCCCTGTTCTTCCAAGCCCATCCAGATGGTTACCAGCGCCGTCAAGCCAGTGATGGGAACAGCCTTGGCCCCGTTAATAATTTTGCGAAGGAAAGCATCAATGGGTGCGAAGGTTCCCATTAGAATGCCGATAGGTACCCCAATCAAAGTCACGAAAAAAAGAGCCCGCAGTACGCGCCAGAGACTGCGCCAAATAGGCATCAAGAGTTGACCGCTATCATAAAGTCGAATGAAGGTCCGCAAGATACTGGTGGGTGTAGGTAATGCGAACCGACTTACGAGGTTCCCGTAGCTAAGAAAACACCAGAGCGCGACGAATACCACGATTCCCATGAATCCCAGCAACGCGTCGACATGCGATGGCAATTGATCGCGGATTGAGAAGCGCACGGAAGCGGCCGCCTTCCGTGCGCCACTAATCGCCGGACGAAGCATCACTCTGTCTCGGATGGACAAGCTCATCGTTTCCCTCAGTCGGCCTGGCGAACGGGAATTACCGCAACATCGGTGCGCCGGTTCCTTTTCCTGCCATCCTCGGTGTCGTTTGTATCGACCGGCTTATCAGGACCGTTACCTTCGACGATGAACCGGTTGCGGTTGAATTGGTACTTTTCGACAATATACGCAACCACACTTTCGGCTCGAGCTTTACTGAGCGGAATATTGGTAGCACGGCTGCCCTTATTATCGGTGTTGCCGGAAACTCTGATATAGGCGTTCGAATTGGTCTCAGCTAACAAGGCTACATTGCTGTCAATTGCCTTCTTGGCATCGTCCGTCAGCGTGCTGGAAGCAGTATCAAACAGAATCTCGACTGGTTTGGTTGTAGTCTCTTGCACCACTACTGGCGGTGCTGGAAGTGTTTCTTCGGGAGGTCGCGGGACGGGTGAGACAGCATAGACCTCCTGGAGGAATGTGACGTCCTTTGCCTGATCCGTGGGAATCGGGCGAGTTATATAACCCCGGCGAACCCAAGCCGCCGCCGCGGTAGAAAACAATTTATCGAAAAGAGCTCCCCGTCCATCCAAACCGAACATTTTCGTGTTGTCGGCGAGGTCTGCATACTTAACTGTTTTCAACGTCGCCTTGACTTTATTTGGATCCTTCATATCGCCATACAATTGCTCATTCTCCATCAGCAACTGAACGACCTTATCGGGATTGCGCACGGCTTCCGTAGTGCCATCCAGCCACCCTTGGACGAAAGCCTTAATCACGTCGGGATGTTCCTTGATAAAGTCTTCGCGGGCCACCATGAGATCAGCGATCAAATTGTTAGCTGTTTCAGTTGAGACCAGCTTGTGGGAACCTGGTCGGTCCAATGCCAACGTCACATCAGGCTCCCAAACGACGGTGGCATCGACTTGCTTGTCTTTGAAGGCCTGACGCGCATCCAGCGTGGCATCTTTGCCGACAATGTTATCGATTATCTCCTTCTGGTCGTGGTCGCTGAGACTGGAGTTTTCCAAATGGTATTCCAGCAACCAGTGTGAGGGTGTGTACTTAACAAGTGAGATCTTTTTTCCTTTCAGATCTTCGATGCGCTTGATGCTCTGATCGGCGACGATTGCATCGCCACCACGCGACCAGTCAACTTGCATAATGGCCCGGGCCTTCACACCATTGTTGATGAAGCCGGGTAACTCGTTGGCCCAGTAATCCACTGTGGACCAGACGATGTCCACGCCACCTTCTCCCTTAGCAAATGCCTGACTGCGTTGAGCCGGATCCTCGAGTAAGACGAACTCAACCGTCTGCTTGTGGTTTTTCCAAAAAATACAGTCCTTGTTTGGTTTGAAACCGTTATTGCCGACAATGCCGCCTGCATAACCAGGCCATGACACCACGCCGACCTTGAGAGGACGACCAAGTAAACTGCCGTCGTTATTTCTACATCCCGAAAAACCACTCAAAAAGAGAATTGAGAGTATGAGGATGGTAATTTTCACTGAGCGGAAACTCATAGTTGTTCCTCCTAGTGGGAATCGAGCCAGATAACTACTCCATTAAGCTGTTCATAAACTGAAGCTGTACGTCCATGAACTCCTTAAAGCCGGTGATGATCCATTCTTTAACCTGAGCCGGATCTTCTAATCCGAAGTAATATCGCAGTGCGAGGTTTGCGCCTTCCAACGCAGCATTGAAATGATCTGTCTCGACGGTCGTGTGAATTTTAATCCAGCGGTAAGGAGGGAGCTCAATTCCGCTAATTACCACTCTCGCGATTCGCAGATACTCGACGAGACCAGTGTGTCGTGTGCGGAGATAGTGGTCCAGGATATTGAACTCCTGATCGGCCAGAATCTCCGAGCTGATATGAAAGCCCAGGGCACGAAAGATTTTTTCTTCGTCCACCTTTTGATTGACTGCGTAGCCGTCGCTGACTTTCTCGACCGCTCGCAGCAGTTGTGCATTTGGTTCGGTGAGTCGATTCAAGGTCGTTATGTCATAACCCAGAAACGAACCAATGCCCTTGATCATCGCCTGCGCAAGCGCACGATGAGTGCCGCGACCCGTACTATGACCGCCAAACTCATCAATGGCGGCAAAGAAAACGTGCGCACCGACTTCAACGCTGCGATCGGCGACGATCTCAATCGGCTCCTCAGCATCTCTAAAGAGATATTGTCGCACGGCGATCTCTCCGGCCAGATTTGCAACTCCGCTGCCGAAAACGGAGTTGAAGTAAATGTAAGCGTTCAACGCTTTGAGAAGATCGTCTCCGTCCGCGATGTGCCGAAGAGCTCGCTCGAATGTTGTACATCCCGCATGACCTTCCAGCATTTCTTTTAACGTTGAGTTGAGGATGAGGTGCGGCCTTTTGAGACCGAATTCATCCTGGCTGGAGGGGGTAATGACGAGATCAAGAGTCATTATTTGTTCACCCAAACTTTTACCGTTCTATCGGCGCCGGCGCTGGCTATCCATCTTCCGTCAGGTGAGATTGACACCGCGTACACCGGCGCAGAGTTCTCTAACAATTCGCGCTTAAAAGGTCCGTAAGTATCAGTCGCCCAGAGTAGGAGCCGATTATCTTCGCTAGCACTGACTACCGACTCTCCTAGCGGTGAAAAAGCCACTGCATTCACTTGTGATCTGTGGCCTCTGAAAGTATTCACTGCTTTCGGATCCTCCATTACCCAGACCACTGCGGTCGAATCCGCTACTCCCGCAAGTAACTTATTCTCTTTTGAAAAAGCCACTGAGGTGATCACTGCATCCCGAGTCCTTTCTGTCACTGGAGTTGCGCTGTCCCCGGCAGTTTTCCATATTCTCAAGTCTCCCTTGTCCGAGCCGCCGGCGCCCGCCACCATAGTTCCGTCGGAAGAGAAACAAACCGCTTTTACCGGCGCGCCTAAATCAAACGTTTTTGGCTGCGCGCCGGGGCCGTTAGGATCCCAGACCTTTACCTTACTGTCGTCGGCCCCGCTTGCGACGAGTTGGCCGTTAGAAGAAAAGGCGACGGAGTTAACGCGGCCCATGTGGCCTTTGAGCGACTTAATCTGCTTTCCGGTCTGCGGATCCCACAAAATGACGTTTGTATCGGCCCTTCCTGACGCCAGCATCGTTCCATCCGGAGAAAAAGCCAGAGAGGTAATTTCATTTACAGATGCCGTTTCGCCGCTTTTTATTTCGCGTTTCAAAGAACCAGTCGACGCCTCCCAGATCTTGATGACGCCATCCTTTCCGCCTCCGGCAATAAGCGAACTATCAGGCGAGAAGGCTACCGCTCTCATTTCGTCGCCTCCGGTTCCGGACCACCGGAATATGACCCCCTCATAGTCAATCCGTTTAGGTCCCGAGAAGTAAATCCACCACAGGGCCAAAGCCAGAACCAGTAGTGCAATAGCAATCCCGCCCCCGACGACCAACGGTATTTTGAGCGACCGCGCCGAAGGCGCAGCGACGAGAGCTGGCGGAGCAGGTGATACGGCAGCTGCGGCTGGCGGTGAAACAACTGGTGAACCTTTAACAAGCGGTGGTGGCGACACGATTGGCTGAAGCGCCGGCGGGATTGGTGCAACAGCAGGTGGCGCTATGGCCTGACGTTCCTGAAGAACTGGCGCGGGTGGCCATTGTATAGTCGGACCCGAAGGCTCGGACAGTTCTTCAGGTGGGGTTGAGTTGGCTGGTCTCGGCGAAGGTGTTGGGGCGCCGTAGCTCACCTCACTCGGATTGGGTGACAGCGGCGGTGGAGCCGGCAACGGTGCAGCGTAAACCGGCCTTGGCATCGCAACCAAAGCTTCCCAGTCAGGCGGTTGCCAAATTACCTGCGCGGGTTTTTTAACCCGCGATTTCTTTGGTCCACTTTTTAAAACATAGCCGGTGACGATAATGCCTCGTTTCAATTGCGTTGTGGAGATGTAGAGACTACCGCTGAGCAAAGTATCTTTGCCGATTCGCTCCACATGGAGGGTCACTTCGTTGGTGCCCGGTTCCAGGTGATGAGGCTGAACTTCGATTCCCGAGATTCGCGAAGAGATCTGACAGGGCACCGGCACCCAGAGACGCAGGAGCAGGTCATGTTCGATACCAAAGGGCACTGACCCTAATTGAAGTGTATGCGGATACCGCCAGTCACCTTCTTCCTGTGGAAGACCAATAACTGCTCCCCGAACCTCGACATTTTCGAGCGAAATGCTCGATCCCGCATCCACCTTCAGGGCACAGTGATCTTCACCGTCACTTGCGTCGTGTACTGTGATCTCAACTCTTAGATCGCGCAGTACAACTTTATTGGCCTGACAACGAATAACTGGTCCGCGAGGCGCCCAAATTGTCGATCCGTTGCCATCGAGCTTAATTGAACGTGAAATCACCAGTGGTCCAGGATATTCCCGTGGCATGAGCCGCATAGTGCCACCATTCGGAAGTGCATCGATTGCTCTCTGGAGATCTGCTCGAACTTCTTCGTGAGATGGGGGCATAAGCTGTCTGACCTTCGTTGCTTCACAACAAGAGGTCACCCTAAGACGTTGGAATCTGTAAAATCTGCACTTCCGCAATCCTGCCGTGAGGCTCCTGAGAGAGTCTCAGCTGGGATCCGTGCTTGAGTACGACGGCTTGCCCAGGCGGCACCCTGTTGCCTGCGGGTGAAGTCAGAGAAGTTAAGTTCTGATTCACCAAAATCCACTGACCCTGGTGGAACTGACAATATGCTTGCGGTGTGCGATCAGCTTCTTCGCCAGGAAACACGTTATCGAAGGCGTGCCACTTAAAGAGTGAAAGGGCGCGATCGCCGTCGTGGTAAACGACCACCTGCCCATCCAGCAACCATTGACCGGGACGGCTCTGCTTTCGAAGCCTCAAAATCGGGATAGTGCCTTGGGGCTTGGTCCCACAAAACGAACACTGGATCTTGGTTTGATTGTGCAGTACGAACCATTTATGCGAACACGAGGCATTGCGACAAGGAAAAATCATGTCCCAGGTCTTGATTAATCCGCGCTCCCATTCATGTGCAGATGGTCTGTCGTTTGGAGAATGCAGCCCGTTGACAAAGGCCCTGGTAAAGAGTTCTGACATATGTGAGCCAAGCACCGAACATGGAATCTTGAGATCCTTCGGGCGATTGGAAGTATCAGTAGGATGTTCTATGAACAACGCTTTTGCACCCATGCTTAGATGTTCGTCTTCCTCGGCCGATGTGGTGGCGTTGACTTTCGGCCCTTTCAGAGGATGTCTGGACAGCAGGTATTCATAGATGAGAACCGGCAATGCATGTTGGTCCGTGCGAGCGCTGGGAAGTATTCGGTTCGGATCTCGCAGATCGAGTTGAATGGTCGACAGAACTTCCGGCGCAATGTAGCCGGGTGTTCCTGCTACATCAGGTGGAAACAGCTTGGGAACGACGAGTGAATCTATGTCGATCATGACACTCAGGCCCATTGAGGGATCGACGAGAATGTTTTTACATGAGAGATCCGAATGCGCTAATCCGGCTGCATGTAAGCGTCTGACCGCTCTGGTCATTAGAATGCAGAGTTTGAAATAGTTGATCCACGTACCGCGCTCTTCTTCCGGCAGCATGCCGCGCAAGCGCATGCTGGTAAACCACCTGCCCTCCTTCTCCAATCCCTTAAAAGGCCCTTTGCTGAAGAAGTAATTCGAAGGATAAGTTGGCGCCACAATCCCGATCTCGGGTTGCACAACGATGCCCGTCGGCCAGCAGAAAAGTTTTTTGAAATACTCTGCCGAAGAGGTAGTGACGCCGTGAGCACCGCCTTCCGCCTCAGGAATCGTAGGATTGTATTTTCCGAGAATGGATTCCAGTCTCGAGAGACGCTGCGGATCCTGCGCAGTGGTATGGTCGTGAAAAAACTGCACAACGTAAGATCGGTCCGGGCTGAAGTAAGTCTTTTTCATCCCACCAGCCGGGGGATCATCCGTGTAAACGAAATCGACTACTCGCCCGTCCTTCAAGGTGGCCTTCGTCGCCGTCATCACTAAACCTCCCGGTAAAGAACCACTAAGGTACGATCGTCAAAGGATCCTCTGACATGGTACGAATCAAGCCATACTCGTAACCTGTCTTCAGACTTTTCTTCCGAACTCATGGGATCGCCCGCAGTGCCCGCAATTAATAAGGGCGTAGACTTAATCACCTCCTCAAGTGGGAGCCCGAGTTTTTCTGCATAAGACTTCACCGAGCGAATCAGTACAGATCCTCCGCTATCGGCAGTAATCGTTTCGACCGTTGCAGCCAGTCCGGCATTCTCAACAGCGAAAGTGTCTTTGAGCTCGGTTCTCGCAAGAGTTGAGTTGATCTCTTCAAGGTCGACTTTCCGTTCAGCGATTCGCGGCCCGAGGATGCCATTGATGACTAGATCGCCGAAGAGTTGAGACATGCCCGGATCGTTCGGGAAGTAGTCGTCTGCTACTCCATCGGTCATTACCATCAGTGCACGCAGAGGACCAAAAAACGGAAACGTCTTACTGGCTAGATTTGCTTTCTCCAACTTCTTTTTCGTTGTTAAGAATTCAGTTTGACCTGCAAACTCGCCGCTGTCAGGAATCGCCAGCAGTTGCTGTCCGCTACAACTGTCGATGACAGCCAGCATGCCATCACCGATCTGGCACGTTGCCACGAAACTACGCGTAGTGCCCTCGTGCTGCACCGTGGTATGCACAGCCAACAGGAGCGTTCCTGAGAGATCGTCGGTTGTAACCTTGCGGTTTAGAAAGTCACTAAATATTTCGCTGCGTTCGCCCTCTGCGAGATCCAGAGCTTTGGCTTCCACCGCTTCATGTGCGTGGGTCATCGCGGTATGAAGTGCGGTTTGGATGTATTCGATATCTTTTTCAGCAAAGACCCCGGTTTGTTTATCTCGCTCGAAAACCTCGTGAGACCAATTCTCACGTTGATCTAACTTGTGCTCGCCAAGAGCGCCGCGGAGATATTCGATGGCGGCCTCACAGGATGTTTTTGCACCGATCCGGGAGAAGATCTTCGCACCGGCGCCATCCGAAACTGTAATGATCGTCCATGCACCACTATTACAGAACTCGAACCAATCATCGCAGTTTGTACCTTCATGCTTGTGCTTCTTGCCGCGAACGCGAGCACCGATTATTGGTAGTCCTTCCGGCGAGATCCCGGCCCGTTGATCAAATTCTGCATGTCTTTCCGGATCGTCAGGTACCGGTTCATAGCGCCACTGTGTAGTAAGAGATGGCGGACTCTCAGCGGACTCATCGGTTGTCACCTCTTTCGTTGATTCTTGCTCGTTCATGATTGAGGTTGTTCAGTCCTTTCTGTGAGTTTCTGAATGAACGAGAGGACACGAACCACCGGTGCAAACGGGCTCGGACAGAGTTGCATGGGAGCGGCAGCGTTCTTGAGCATCATGTGTGCATCTGCGTTGGTCTAAGGCACAAACTGAATCGTGGGCGGTGGAGGTGGCAAAGAAACCGGAGCATCTCCCGAAACCTGATCCAGCCGAGAAGAAGTAGTTTTAATTGAACTCGAAACCCACTTGAAAAAGGCCTTTAGCGTATCGGGCTGGAGGTTATTGAGTACGACGACCATCTCGGTAATTCGTTTCAACATCATTTCATCGGCGGCAGGTCCGGCAGCACAAGCAATAATGTTGCTTAACTTCTTTTGCTTGAGCGCATCTGCTTCGTTTTCCCAATTGTCCGTTGGTTGGCCGTCAGTCATGAGGAAGACCAGGGGCTTCCAATCGCCTTTCTGCGTGGCGGTCGACTTGCGCACCTCCGTTTCAATGCATTGCTGCAAAACTTTCAAACCTTCGCCCAACGCTGTGGCTCCCCGAGCTTCGAGCGTTGGTTCTTTAAACTGCATTAACTCAGTCAGAGGACATACTTGCTGGGCTGTACTATCAAATGTGATTACCGATAGATAGGCTGTCTCAAGGGCCTGAGGATCTGTTTTCAGGTCGGCGACTAGAGCCTTAACTCCCGTGCGCACAGCCTCAATTGCTTCACCGGACATCGAGGTGGAACAATCGAGCAAGAGGTATACAGGTAAGCGCCGTGGTTCGCCCATAATTTAGAATTCCTTTCTGGTTAAATGATTTTGTTTCCCGGATGGCATTTGCGCCTTTGTGGCCTTTCTGGGCTTGCATATTCGTGAGGCGACGTTGCTACGATTCCTGCGCCACGGATACTTGGCTCAGGATCTTATGTGCTGGTCACGTCTTAGCTCATGAAAAGAGCTTCAAACGTGAGTCGGAAATAACTTGTACCGTTACGTTGATTTGCGCCGAACGCGAGGGCGCAGAAAATGAGGCTCTCCATCTACGCCGGATCAAAAAGTTCTGCTTGACGATGATCCGTTATGGTATTTTTTAGCCGGTCCTCGATCCTTATGACGAACCGGAAAGTGTGGAAGCCTACTCAAACGACCTAAGAGCCACGTAAGGTATTTCAACTTTGAGAGCTTGTCAATCTTTAGGCTCTCGTTTTTTATGAGAAATTAATAAAACTCTACGGTTCGGCACCCGAGGGCAGAACGGCTTAATTAAGCTCCGCCGGCTATGGCGCCTGGGGAGCGGAGGTTAGCGACTCGATGGAAGCTGGTTTGAGACGACTGCCGGTTTATCTTTTACTCGACACTTCCGAATCAATGGCTGGCCCGGCGATTGGAGCTGTTGAACAAGGTGTGAGTACGCTAGTATCGCAACTGCAAAAGAATCCGCTTGCCGTTGAGACTGCGCACCTCAGCGTTATTACCTTTGGCCGGGAAGCGCAACAAGTCGTTCCTCTAACAGAACTGGTGGAATTTCATGCTCCGGCGCTGAGGGTGCGAACTGGCACGGCGTTGGGCGGCGCCCTGCAAGTTCTCATGTCGTCGCTAGACCGAGACGTGCAAAAAACGACTGAAGGTCGGAAAGGCGATTACCGGCCTCTGGTTTTTTTACTCACCGACGGCCAGCCAACTGATGATTGGGAACCGCACGCTGATCTTATAAAGACATCGGTGATGGCACGTAAAGCCAGTATCGTGGCAATTGGATGCGGTCCGGACGTTGACAGCGAAGTTCTTTATAGGATTACCGACACGGCTTTGGTAATGCCCAACCTGACTCCGGAGACAATTCGGAAGGCATTCGTATGGCTATCGGCGTCTGTGCAAAGTGTTAGTGCAAAGGTTCAGGAAACGACAGACAAAGCCTCGCTTGAACTGCCCCAACCTCCTCCGGATACGCTGCAGGGAGCACCACGAATCAGCAATCGGCGAGATCAGGCGCCACGGCAAGTGTTTCTTCACGCGCTTTGCAGCACGACGGGATGGCCATATCTCATGCGATTTTTACGTCGCGCCTACGAAGACCAGTACGACGCCATTGCGGCGCACAAACTTGAAACACTGGATGATGAAGGAGGCCACGCGTCTCAGATTAGCGCGTCCCAGCTCTGGGGTATTCCACCGTGTCCGTACTGTAAGAATCCTGGTGCTAACCCATGTCCGGAATGCGGCGTGATTTTCTGTAGCTCAGATGAACAACTACAATCGGAAGTGAATTGCCCAAATCCAAAGTGCAAAGCAGTCCTAATTAAGAAAGATAAAGTCAGTAACGACGACTTTAGGATCAAGACCTCTGACGGATGATCCCGGAGGTATCTTCCTAATATGAGCGAACGACCTCCCAAGGAAATCTCAAAGCAGATTTTGGACCTCACGTCCTCGTTGGATGCGAACAAGCCGGCCATAGCTGCGGACTCCATTGCGAACGTCGACGAATTACGGCAACGACTTACTCTCTTCTACGAATTACCACTGCGGTTTGGGAAAGAGACTCGATTAGATGCCTTGCTACAGCTCATCGTGGAGGGAGTGGTAGATCTGATTGTGGGCGCCAAACGCGGAGCGCTGTTGGTAAAAGAACAAAATGGAAAACTCGCACTCAAAGCTCACTTGCCGGCCGCACGTCCCTCGGTGAGCACGACCATGGCCACACAGGCAATGGACCAACGAAGTGCATTCATTTGGCCGCCAAGCGGTGTGAGTAAGCAATCGATTCCCAACAGCGTCGGCGCTTATCAAATTGAATCCGCCATGTACGCGCCGCTGATGTGGCGCGGCGAGGCGTTTGGTGCAGTGTGCGTGGACAACGCTACAGGTGAGCCGTTTAAGGAAGATGATTTGCGATTACTCCAGGCTGTGGCACACCATGCGGCGATGGCCGTTGCAAATCTCAAACTACACGACGAACGTCAACAGCAGATGGAAGTTCTCAACAACATGCTCAAGTTGGTGTCTCCGCAGATCGGAGAGCGACTGAAACAGCGCGGGCCGGTGAGGTTGGGCGGTGATTTCCGCGACGTTACGATCCTGCTGGCCGACATGAGGGGTTTCACTAACCTCTCTGCCACCATGAGCCCGCCTGAAGTCACAGAGATGTTGGAAGATTATTTTGGCGACCTGGTGCCTGTAATTTTCAGGCATCAGGGAACGATAGATAAGTTTGTCGGAGACGCGATTCTGGCTGTGTTCGGCAGTCCAGAAGTCGACGAGAAGCAACACCTTCACAGCATACAAGCCGCGCAGGAGATGCAGCAGGCGATGCGGGAAGTAAATGCGCGGCGTGCTGCTCGCAATAAGCGCACTGGCGAACTTGGCATTGGCATTCACTGTGGTGAAGTCGTTCATGGTTTGATTGGTACATACGAGCGGATGGAGTACACCGTCATTGGTGATGCCGTCAATCGGGCTTCGCGTTACTGCGACGGCGCGGGTGGCGGCGAAATTCTGATCAGTCCGGAACTTTATCAATGGGTGTGGAATTCGATCGAAGCCGACGAAACACGCATCGATACCAAGCACGAGGGTAAGCTCGTGGCTTACCGCATCAAGAATTTGAAACCACAGTCGACGACCAAAAAAGTTGACGCGTAATCGAGTTTGTCGTATCGTTCGGCCTCATCACGTTTGTAGTGGCTGGTCCTCTAAGCCCGCGACGACCGCAAGCCCGGCACCAGCCCTGAAAGCTTCAAAATCAACTTTGATTGTTCGCCTCTCTGCATAACTGCATTTAACCTTTTGATTCTCTCAGTCAAATGGCGGGGAGAATGGGAGGATCGATGGACATCTCTTCCGAAAATGATGGGAAAAATGACGGCAGGGCTGTCGACCAAACAAAACCTGCAGGACCGAAGTTATTTGTCGATCGCCTTACGAAGTTCTTCAAAAATGAGATTCCCGAGCGCTTTGCTCTCAGAAAGTGGGATCCTCTTGCCGTTCTGGCGGTAGCGGTTGCTGTCCTTATCTGGGTATCGTTTTTTGGCTACTACCGTGCGCATCAAGGAGTTCTCGGGCGTCCCTTGAAAGTAGGCATTGTGTCCTGGCCTGGATACGCCGGTGGGCTTGTAGCCAACAATGGGTTAAACCGAAACACTGATTCAGAGTTCTGGCAAAACAAAAACAATTTACTTGTTGATTTCAAAGTCATCGATAACGTCGAGGATCTCTATCACCAATTTGAACTCGGCGGTGAGAACGGCGGCATCGACGTTATGTGGTCTACAGTGGATTCACTCGTGTTTCAACTCCCAAAGTTTGAGAAGAAGGGTATACATCTAAGAGCCTTTATGCAGGTTGACTGGTCTCGCGGGGGAGACGCAATAGTGGCTGGAGAAAATGTGAGAAGCGTGGCGGACCTGAAGGGGTTGAAGGTAGCCAGGTCGCTATCTGCTTCCTACCGACTGCTCGAGCACGCATTGGAAACTGATACCAGCTTAACAGAAGAGGAAAAGAAGGCGATTCTTGGAGACGAGGGCCCGGAAGCGGGAGGATCGGCCACCGCCCGTGAAGATTTTCGAAATGGAAGAGCTGATGCCGCTGTACTTTGGGAACCGGACGTATCTGACCTGACGGAAAATGACAAATTCAGGAAAAAGGGCGCCCATGTTCTCATTGACACGAGTGCAAGCCTGGCTTCGAATCTGATCGCCGATGTGATGGTTGCGCGGAAGGAATTCATTCAAAATGAACCCGGTCGGGGGGCTATCAAAGCGTTCATTAAGGGCTGGTTCGAGGGAGCAAAGCACGCGAAAAGCGATCCGATGCGTGCAGTTAAGGTGCTGAGGGAAGAATCTCGTTTTTCAAATCGAGATGACAAACAGATTCGCAAAATGCTGGATAAAGTATCGCTGAGCACATTAGAAGACAATGTACAAATGTTCCCGTTGCACGGCGGTCGGGGGATTTTTGATGACCTTTTCGAGCAGGTAAGTCGTCTTCGGTCAAAGCGGGAAGTCATCAATAAGAAGTTTGCAGCTACTGAGGCATACGACGTTGAGTTGCTCCGAGAAGTTGAAAAAGAGGTCGGTATTAGTAAACCAGTTGGCTGCGAATCTTTCATCATAATGAAAACGGTGCCAGTTGATTTCCAGGCCGAGGTCAGCCTAAGCGAAGAAACAAAGAATAAACTCGACTCGGAGGTTGCCGACTTATTTCGGATCCACCATGAAAGCAGGTTTTGCGTTCAAGCGAGTGGCGATGCAGGGAAAACAGGAAAAGATTATCAGCTCTTGACTGATACCAGCAGAGCTCGCACCGCAGCGATCATTGACTATCTTTCGAAGCGTTATGACCGCCGGCCCAGCGAGTTCATCCCGGACGTCACCTTGTCAGAGTTGACTGCGGCAGGGAAGTCTTCCGCTTATATTCGAATAACAGTAGTTAGTCGTAAATTCGATTCGCCGTGAACCTGGCTTTCCCTAAAAATGAGGAGAACTTGTGAGGTTTCCTGATTGGTTCGTTGATGGGCTAAGACGAATGAAAGCTGCGCTCCTTGGGACAGCAAACCTGCTGTCACTGACTATAGTTGCATGGTCGGCGTTTCTGACTTGGGATATTTATTTGGCTGTGACTGCTGTGGCTGTGGAACTAATTTTCCTCATCTATGCGGCATCGTCACAGAAAAGACGGTTGAGGACTGCACAACCCCGTCCAAAAGGAATCGACTTTTGGTTACTTTTCGTGACTGTTTCCGGATTTGTAGTGATCTTGTTCTTCGGATTTGGAAAGATGCTGCTCACGCCGCGGTGGCTTTCTCTCTCTCACGCACAGGGATGGGAGGCAGGTGCTATTGCCTGGACAGCTCTCTTCTTTGTTTACTATCTATTTAAGTTTCAGAAGACCAAGAATCCTGCCAGATACCAGGTAATCAACGGCGTGCTTTGGATCTGTTTTTTTGTGCTGGTTATCGGCCTCTATCAAACGATGGAGTATCCCGTCTGGCATGTCGCTCTGGTGCTCATGGTAGGAGTGTGCTTTCTCGTCCTTGACCTAGTGCTGATATTCGAAATCGATCCTCATCAAGATGAAGACGACGAGGTTAATCGCTCTCTAGCCTCCCTGGTCGGAGCTGACATCCCAATGGTCGGGACTCTTTTTCTGCTTTGGTTGTACCTTGTTATCTACTACGATGCGGATAGCCGGGACGTGTTTGTTTCGGGTGTAATCGCGTGCCAACTCCTCTTCTCAAATGCTGTGTTCGTGGTTACTGAATTTGCCTGGTTGAAGCTTCACACATTTGAAGTTCCTGAAAAGCCATTGCCGCCTGCTGTTAATTTGGTTCAGGCGGACGAACATCAGCTGGTCCAGCAGCAACCAGCTAACGGCTGACATCAGCAAACTTTCCAAAGACGCACGGTGCTGTCCCAACTTCCTGACGCTACACTTTTCCCGTCAGGTGAAAAGGCCACCGTTGACACCACGTCTTCACACGTTCCAAGCACGCGCGCGTCTCCGCTTTCGAGATTCCACAGCCGGATACCGCGATCGTCGCTTCCCGACGCCAATAGTTTTCCATCCGGAGAGAACGCAACCGAGCGCACGATGCCGTCACATTCTCCCAGGGTTCGCATGGCTCCCGTAGTGATATCCCAAATGCGAACTTGCTGATTCCAACTTCCTGAAGCCAGGAACATTCCATCCTGCGAGACTGCCACTGACCACACATCATCCTCAGTTTCCAGCTCGCGAACATGACTCGAATCAATCTCCCAAAGTTGGACGGTTCGATTGCCACTCTCCGACGCAATCCGTTTTCCACCCGGCAGGAACGCGACCGACCAAATGACAGCGTCCGATTGACCAACGAGCGTCGATTGACCTGATTGAACATCCCACAGCAGCAGACTGCCGTTACTGTCTCCGGAGGCCACGATTTTTCCATCGGGTGAGTAAGCGACAGTGCACACCGAGTCTTCGCACTGCCCCAAAACGCGCTTTTCCGGATCAGAGATATCCCAGATGCGAACCTTCTGGTCACTGCTGCCCGAAACAACGTATTTTCCGTTTGGAGAAAAATTAACCGATGAAACGTAAGAGAACCCCGACTCACAAAAATCACATTGGCCGAGGAACTTTGCCTGGCCCGATTTCAGATCCCAGAGACGAATTATGTTGTCATTGCTTCCCGAGACGAGATATTCACCATTCGGTGAAAAAGCAACCGACCGCACTGAGCTATCGCAGTTTCCGATTGTTCCATACTTGATCATCAAAACTGTCGCTTCAGCCGGCGCAATCACTCTCGGGATCGTTTCCTCGTCAGAGAGCTCAACTGAAGGAAACTCAAGCTGGAACTCCCGTTTTTCAACGGGTAACAAGGATTGGCCCGCTTCGCGTAATGCCTGCCTCATGGCCGCGGCTGTGGCAAAACGATCGTCGCGTTCCAGTGCCATTGCCCGAGTCAGAACTTGTGAGATGGCTTCAGGCACCTGCGAGTTGAGCTCAGTCGCCGACACCAACAGATCCGACTGTCCAGCCCAGAGATGCGCGGCGCGAATTGCGGCCTCAGGCGGATTACTTCCAGTGAGCAAATAATAAATGGTGGTTCCAAGTGAATAGAGATCACTGCGCGGATTAGTTTGCTGCCTGGCGATGCGTTCTGTATTTGCTGCATTGATGATTGTGAGCAGGTTGTGAGCACGAGGGTCCGCATTCAAAGTTTGTTCGAGCGGAGAATGGGATGGCGAATAACCTAGAATTGGATAACTGGTGTTGAGACTTGACATTTGGCCGGCCTTGCCTTTTGCAAGTCCAAAATCGAGCAGGAACAGATGATGTTCGGTCGTGAGTTTAAGATTTGCCGGTTTAATGTCACCGTGAATAACAGGCGTATCCTGGTTATGCAGGTATGTCAGCACGTCGAGCAGCGTATCTGCCCATAACAGCACCTCTGGCGGAGAAAAAGGAGCATTCCTGTGTTTTAGGAGTGTGTCAAGATTATCGCCTGAGATAAATTCCATCACGAGAAACTGTCCGTGCTTCAGTGTGAAATGATGCATGACCTTCGGAAGGGCAGGATGCTGGAGATTGGCCAGCAGCTTAGCCTCCCGGGTGAAGGCGTAGCGAAGGTCGGCCGTGATGGCAAGGTTCTCTTTTATAGCTACTGTACAACTAAGATCTCGATCAACTGCTTCGTAAATCGCGCCCATTCCCCCCTTTCCCAGCAGGCGGACGATGCGATATCGATTATTAAGGATAGTGTCGGGTAATAGCATGGTTGTGAGACACCGGCCCTAGATATTACGCACCTCAAAGAATGAGTCAAGAGTAATGGCCGACGTAATGCGGGCGATCGGAGCATGAAACAAGCCTTGCCCCGGTGGTTGGCAAATTCACCATAACTGGATGATCAATTCTTGACTCACCACGTGAGAAGAATATAATCCGTTTCGCCTTCAAGACCGTTACTGCCTCGGGCTGATGGAAGCGGCCGTTATTTCCGGCTCCATCATCGCGGACCTCCAATGACAGAAAGCAGGCCCGGTCTTGTTCATTAAACGCACCTAATCGCCGATCTACGATCACCACTCAGCGGTTGCTCCCGGCAGCGACATTTGTCGCCACTGGTCTGAGGAATCAAATGCTACTAAACGAAGGAGATATAATACGAGATAGCTACACGGTTGATCGGTTTCTCGGCGAAGGAGCGTTTGCCGAGGTTTATCGGGTCAAGCACCGTTTCATGCGGCGCCAGCTCGCAATGAAAGTTTTTAAGCTTCTCGGAACCATAGAAGAAACCCAGTCGGCGCTTGAAGAAGCCATAATACTTTCGGATATTGGCCATCGTAACGTTATACGAGTGTTTGACATGAACATGATCGAAACCGCCAACGGTACGCGTGGCTTCTTCACGATGGAATACATAGCAGTAACCCTGCAGGATTTTTGGATCGGTTACGGTAACGAATTCGTTCCGCTTGAAACCAGTGTAGAAATTGTAAAGCAGGTATGTCACGGACTAAACGTCGCCCATCGCGACAATCCTCCGATCATTCATCGCGACATCAAGCCCCATAACATCCTAGTTGGCTACGACGAAAGCGGCTTGCGTGCTTGTCTGACTGATTTTGGATTGGCGAAACGCGTTAATCCATTAAAACTGAAGGCCAGTGCTCGCGGTACACCGTGCTTCAAGGCGCCCGAGACTTTCATCGATCCATGGAGTGATTCGTGCGCCGGAGATGTTTGGGCGGCAGGGGTTACGTTGTATCTGCTTCTCACCGATCGATTTCCTTTTGAACCTCCGGAGGGAGATTGCAACAAACTTGATTACCGCTGCTTTGAGCATCCGTTGATCCCTCCCAGCCGCTGGAATATCCGGGTAGATTCCATCTTGGACCAAATTGTCATTCGCGCCTTGGCGATCGATAGAGAGAAGCGTTATCAAAATGCCGCCGAGTTGCTGGAAGGTCTGAATCGCTGGAAGCTGCGGCCTCCTCAGGGTGTTAAAGACTTTAAGGACAATCTCTCTTCGGCGAACTCCAAGGACGTACTCGGCGCTCCAGCAAAAGCCGACGAAGCCCAAATCCGTGAAATGGTTACTCAAGCGCTTCAACTCTCCCGGGAACGTGGCCGATTAAGAGAGGCTGCTGACCTCATGGAAGAGGCATTAAACCGGTGGCCTGCTCTCCGTGAAGATTATGAACAGGACCTCAAACACTGGCGGGCAGGAATTGTTTTCTAATCATCAGAATAAAGGATCAGGTATGGTCCGTAAGAAGAAGCACCACCTGAGTATTGATCCCGATGAGTTGAAAACTGCCACTAACCCAGTCGGTCAAGCCTTTCGGGCCTCGAACAAAGCTGAGGTATTTGAAAAACTGGCAAGATCACTCGCCGCTCCTGAAGCTGTTCAGGCAGATCTTCCACAACATGAACCCGATCTTGAAAGCACTCTGCTTCAGTTAGTCGCTGACGTTGGCACAGGCTTGTGGCGATTGCTCTCTAAGGTCACTCCGCTCGCCGGGCTAGGCGACGTGGAAGAGGACCGCCGAACTCAAAGACACTTCGAGTCAATTCTTGACACACTGGTCCAGGCAGGAGTCGAAATCCGTGACCACACCGGCGAAATAGTCCCCCGTGCAGGCATTTATTCCTTGAACGTGTTGGCTTACGAACCCAGGGCAAGCCTAGCTACAGAGCGCGTGATTGAGACAATTAAGCCGACCATCTATTTCAAGGACCGCGTAATACAAGTGGGCCAGGTAATAATCGGAACGCCCGTAGCGTCTGAAAATCAAACCAGCGCACACGGAGTTTCTCCTGTAAGCGAAACAAAGTCAGATTCAACGCCCGACGGCGATAATCGATAGTCACCCCCGTGTCGAACAACCCTATTTGCAGGTTAAGCGATCTACTCGAGCTGTTCATCGAGTCGGTTGAACTTGACCTTTTTCGGGCTAACGCATTTCGGATTGTCGGCGTGAATGTTCGAGCCCCGGATTCGGAGATTCGAAAACAAGGAGAGAAGCTTCAGTTCATATCTCGACATGGGCCCAATACCGCTATGCTCAGCGGGCCATTGCCACTGGACCCATTTCCGACTGACGAAATGATCAGCGAAGCATTGCAGCGACTACGCGATCCCGAACGCAGGCTTATCGAGGAGTTCTTTTGGTTTTGGCCAAATGAAGAACCGGCAAGCGAAGACCCTGCTTTGGCATTTCTCCGAAATCGAGATACGGATTCGGCAACTCTGATTTGGAATGAAGCTGAGCGCAGCGGTAACCAGCACCATGCATCACACAATCTGGCAGTGATGTTTCATACGCTGGCTCTTGATATCGAATATGCGAAACAGACTGACGCGACTTCAGAGAAGTTGGCAAAACTCCAGTATGCCTACTGGGAAAAAGGTCTTGCGCACTGGCGAAAGACTCTCGCAGACGAGGAATTCTGGCACCGCTTGCAAGCTCGAGTTTTCGAACTAAACGACCCGCAATTGAATCCAGTTACCGTAGGCCACTTGCGAACATCCCTGCCACTAATCCTCCTGGTAATCACGGCTAAGATTACAGCCAACGCCGCCGCAAGACATGCCGACTTCGAAATACGAAAGTACCAGCGTTTGATTAGGGAATCAGGGTTTGATGAAGAACTCGTGGAGTATGCGACACACCGCGTTGCCAATCACATCAGAAGTCAGATTAGCGCTAACTGTAAGGCATCCGAAGCAAACGCCAATCTTGATCCCGCGAACGCACACGAGAGCCTGCAACGTTTACTCAATCAGTCGGCGGCGTTGTTAGCCGCCATTGATGCGCTTCCAAATACCACCGTTATCGGTAATGAGGCGCGCGATGAAATAGCCACGACGGTAATTAACTGCCTTTCACGTTACTGGGATCAGGTGAGGGACTGGAGAGTTTCAAGGGAGCTTCTGGAAAGGACCAGGCCGTACGCTGTCAGTCTCGTAGTGCGCGAGCAAATGGATTATTTGCGCGCTGAGTTTCTTCGTGCCGCGTTCAACGAGAATCCGTCTCAGCCGGACTGAATAGGGTTCATTTACCCGGCCAAGTGTAACGGGAGACTAACATGAAGCGAATGACGATTGACTGCGGCATTGATCTCGGCACAACTAACAGTGCCATTGCCTTCTTAAAGGGTGGCGATGTCGTGATAGTCAAAAACAATGAGGGAAGCGATTGCACGCCTTCGGCAGTTTTCATCGATAAAAACGATGCCCTTATCATTGGCACTCATGCGAAAGAGCAACTTGAAAGGGAACCGGAGCATGCATACGCCGAGTTCAAGTTACAGATGGGCACGGATACAAACTATTTCTTCGCAAGGAGTCAACGAACGTTTACTCCGGAAGGGCTATCGGCCGAAGTGTTGAAGTCGCTGAAATCCGACGTCCGAGACCGACTGGGAGAAGATGTGAGTGCAGCCGTGATTACTGTCCCAGCGGCCTTCGATGTGGGGCAGTGTAACGCTACGAAGAAAGCGGCAGAACTTGCAGGGATCGATTTTTGTTTGCTCGTCACGGAACCTGCTGCCGCTGCCTTTGCTTATGTTCAGAAGCAGAATCGCAATGCGGTTTGGCTCGTCTATGATTTAGGCGGTGGGACGTTCGACGCTGCGGTGGTTAAAGTCCGCGACGGAGTGATTCAGGTAGTTAATCACGCAGGTGATAAGCACCTGGGTAGCAAGCTTATTGATTGGGCCATCGTTGATAATCTGCTGGTCCCAGCTTTAACGCAGAAGTATTCTCTCTCAGATTTTCGTCGCGGAAATGAAAAGCACCGCAAGGCATTTGCAAAACTTAAGCAGGCAGCGGAACACGCAAAAATCGCCGCATCGAGATTGAACTCCGTTGAGATTGTTGTCGAGTCGCTTTGCGCTGACGACTGTGGCCAAATAATCGATTTCCGGTTTGATCTAAAAAAGTCTGTTGTCGAAGAAATTGCTCATCCCCTGATTCTGAAAACAATTAATCTTTGCCGGCGGGTCGTGGCTGATAAGCGTCTGAAAACCACAAACATCGAACGAGTCTTGTTAGTAGGTGGTCCAACAATGACTCCATATCTTAGAGAGTTTCTGCTGGACTCGAAGAAAGGATTGGGGATTCCATTGGAATTCAGCCTCGATCCTTTGACAGTGGTCGCTCGCGGCGCAGCCCTGTTTGCCGGTACACAAAAAGATGAGAGTGAGAGTTCGAAACAGGTTTCGCAGGGACAATTCCTAATCGAACTGCCGGACTACAAACCTGTCGGAACCGATCCCGAACCCTTCATCGGCGGACGTGTCGCCGGCGCGGATGGCGAGGACACGTCTCAATTCACAATTGAATTTATCAACACGTCAGCCCGCACTGGATGGCGCAGTGGCAAGATCCCGCTCTCACCGAACGGTTCCTTTTCCGCGACTCTCTGGGCGGAACCAGGAACCAATACATTTAAGATCGAACTCCAGGATGCCACCGGAACGACCAGGAAAATTGTGCCCAATGCCATTCCCTACACGATCGGGATTGAGGCCGATAATCCGACGTTAATACATTCCATCGGTCTTGCATTAGCCGATAACAAAGTTCGCGTTTTCTTCGAAAAAGGCGTTCAGCTACCAGCGCGAAAAAAACGATTCGTTCAGAAACTGGCCCATCCTGTAAAAAAAGGAGAACCGGATGGAGTCATTCGTCTTCCGATTGTCGAAGGTGAGTACGAGAAGGCAGACCGCAATCAGCTAATCGGATACCTCGAGATCCCCACAACCGAAATCACCCGAGATCTGCCTGCAGGCGCGGAAGTCGAGATTACTATCGCAATCGATCAATCTCGTCTGGTCCGCACCGGGGCCTACGTCACGATGCTGCAACGGGAATTTGAAAGAGTACTCACGATGACCAGAACGATTGCTGATCCTGAAAGGCTAAAAAAAGAACTCGAGGAAGAAAAAGAACGATTCGAAAAGGCCCGCGAACAACTTTATTTGACTGATGACAGCAAGGCCAATTCAATTCTCGAACGAATACGAAACGAGCGAATCCTTGAAGATGTTGAAAGCAGTTTGGACGCCGCTGCTGTCGATCGGGACGCAGCCGATAAAGCACATCATCGCCTGCTCGAATTCAAGGCTACTATTGATGAGTTGGATGACGCGCTCGAGATTCCGACACTGCTGGTTGAGGCTCAGCAGGTGATCGAGTGGGCCATTGAGATCGTGAACAAATGGGGAACAGAGTCAGATCAATTGAAGCTTCGCATGCTGGTTGGTGAACTGAGAGCAACGATGGAAGCCCGCACTATTAATCCCGCTGATCTGAATCGCCGCATCGACAATTTGGATAGTCTGCGAATTCATATCCTCCATTCCAAGGATGAATGGTGGATATCCTATTTCGCCAAACTCGTGGAACAGAAAGACAGCATGAAGAATCCGGCCATTGCCGAATCACTATGCGATCAGGCGAGAAGGTCCATCAACAATTACGATATGAATGGTCTAAAATCTGCCTGCTATCAACTGGGCCAGTTGTTGCCGGTGCGGTTGCAACAAACGGTAGGGCGCCTTCGTAGTTCTGTCACCAACTGAAACTGGTTATGCAGCTATTGAGAGAAATCAAGCATGATATTTCCTTGCATCTGACGCTGAATATCGCCAATACAGAGGCTTGTCGATCGGCTAGCCAATACATGGAGCCCGTTCATATTCTACTCGCGACTTTGAACATCATCGACGACTGCTACGACGAGACGGGTGAATCCATCGGTTTGCGACCTGAAGATTTTCTATTGGTGAGTGAAGCATCAGCAGCTTGCCGAGCAATGCTTACCATTTCGGATGAACAAATCACTTTGGTGCGACGTCACTTGCACAAGATTCTCACGGAACTCAGCGATTCAGAGCCAATCCGAAGGCTGGAACTCTCCTCGGAGTCGATGTACCTCATGCAGAAAGTTGCGCGTCGAACATACAGACATGGTTCGGAGGAGGTTAGTCTGGTCGCATTGTTTGAAGAACTCTTAAACGACCTGCCTAAGGAAATCGCACCCTTGTTGCGAAGCTAGCGCAATGGTTCGAGCCTATACTGGAATACGGACACTTTCCGCGGGCTCAGTTTGTATGAAACGCGCTTAGGGAATTCCTTAACTCTTTACCCACCAAACTATTATGGAGGCAACGATGGTTAGCGCGAAGAGCACTGTTATAGTTAAAACTCGTGGACGGGGAGAGATTTCAGGAAAATGGATTTGACCGGGAAACGTGTCACGAAGCCGCGTTTTTCTCATCGTTTCTCTCGCGATACGAAACCTTTCTTTTAGCGACATTCTCATATACAAAAAGAATAACGCGAGGGTGATTGTACTATCAAATCATCTAGAGAACACGAGCCTTTTCTTATACTAGGCACATTCGAGGCCGTGAGTCGTTCGAAATGATAAGAACGACTAGTTGGCGAAAGATGCATTTGGTTCCTGTGGATGACCTGTAAGGAAACTGATCGATGACCTTGGGTTCAGAGTTGAAGGAGGTACTCGGCGGTTAGCGCACCGCTCCAATGATTCACATTCTTGAGAATGAAGATGGCGAGTCGAATTGTGAGTTGTGGGTATAGGTATCGCAGAGGGAGTTGGATACCGGAAGAGGATAGTTTCGAGTTTGCGATTCGTTGTTTGTTATAGAATCAGTTTGTTTTGCAATAGCGGTTGCAGCGCGCGCCATCCTTGATGAAAAGGCGGCCCAGGCTCCCGACCTGAAGGCTCTTGTAGCAAGGACTCATCAATAATTGCTTCCGGCTGAGACAGGCAGCCCTCCGTTGTCGTCATAAGAGCCGAAACCTTGTCTCGTCCCACAATTTCGCGCGCTATTCGAGATCTGAGGAATGCGATCCTCATCTGGCTGTGGGTTCCGTCATAAAGTGAAATTGGCCCATTACTGGAATCAATAACCTTACGAGGACGATTCGGTCATTAAATGAAAATCTTTTAGGGTATCGATCCAAACCAGCGGTTGGCCGCGATCAGTGCACACCGTAAAGAAGGCTCTTTGCTTCGCTCGGGTAAAGGCCACGAAGAAGGAGTTCAGCTCCTCCATGCTGTCAGGTGTGAGGCTCCACCATGTCTGATTGTCGAGTCCGTAGAAAATCATGGTGTGGAATTCTAGGCCCTTGCTCTTGTGGATCGTCATGAGGACAATCTGACCGAGCCCTTCAAACTCATCCAAAGCTTCGGACCAAGTTTCCGCGTGCTCTAAGCTTTCGCGCAGCAAGAGTACGAACCCGTTCCAGACGCGATCAAAATCAGGCTGACGTTTATAGGAAGGAAACGCGCAACGCAGAACCTGCGCTCCAACGAAGTCAAGGGCTGCCTGCGCCGCTTCGGTGGCAGAGTCTGGCTCTGCATCAAGGCGGCGCAGCGTCAGCCGAATTTTGCGGACAAACACTTGAAGCCGTAGTTGCAATGTATGTTTCCACCGTTGCGGGAGAGCCCGCGAGATCCCGCACTGATGCGCATGCAGATGGATGTACCTTCGTCTCGCGAAAAGCCACAATAAGTGGGTTTGCCGCAAATCCGACACGGACGTCTTTTGCTAACCCGCTTAAAGCCTACCGAAATCATAGAATCACGTTCCCCTGGCCGCCCATTTAGGGTCATGGCTGCAATTTCATTTAGTGACGGACAAATTTCACTTTATGCCGGACAAATTTCATTTAATGCCGGATCTCACAAAGTAGAACGACCGACTTTTCGAGGGTGGGTTGCCATGCCATTACTTGCTGAATGAGCGTTCATTCAGTATTATGCCGGGTAGGATGGCGGGGGTGTCGAAGGAGAGGAAACGATGAGGGTTGAGAGGGCGGCGGTGTTGGGGGCGGGGACTATGGGGGCGCAGATTGCCGCGCATCT
>Ga0126376_10000045_pt1 | contig 46946 bp, 38 predicted proteins | sample PanSoiMetPlot_15_FD_92760 | JGI IMG/M metagenome (GOLD analysis project Ga0126376, IMG submission 92760) | Tropical forest soil microbial communities from Panama - MetaG Plot_15 | ecosystem: Environmental > Terrestrial > Soil > Tropical forest > Bulk soil | place: Panama | collected 2016-02-17 | reverse complement strand
GTTGTGAGCGGTGTTCGGTACGCCCGCGAATGGCGCGTTGAAACGCGTGCGAGTGACCATTAACCATGCCCGGCAGCATCGCACGCCCGCTCAGCCGAATCGCGTTTGTGGGATTATCGGTGATCTCGACGATCTTGCCGCCACTATCACACACCACCGCGCGACCAGACTGAAATCGTCCGTCGACGTAGATCAAATCCGGAAGCCGCGCCTGATGCGGTTGGCTGTCAGTAGACATGATTTACATGGTTTTCAGGATTAACAGGATTCATCTTGTAAATCTTGAGAATCCTGTAAATCCTGTCTATCAGATCTTCATCGCAAGCACTTCACGCGCGGCCGTGCGATCGCCGGTGCAACTAATCCGTCTTGGACCATCAAGATACGTCAACTCAAACTCGAGCCCTTCATACAAATCGACCATGCGTGGCGTCGCCTGCTTGGAAATAGTTATATTGAATGTATAACATACTAAATCTCAAGCGTTCGAATCTTAATTCGCTCAGTTCACGTATCCTTAAGCACAGCGCTCAACATACGCATCTAGGTACAGATTATTGCTACTGAAATGGCAAGCGAATGTGTAAAATAGTCGACCACTTACGGTCCGCACAATTTAACAATGAAGAATGATTCAACATTAACGAACCTAAATAGGAACGGTACTTCCGTTAGCGATGGACCTCTCGAACACCTCTCTCTTCCGCGCAATTCCCTTGTTCAGCTTGAGCCTACTTTTAAAGATCAAACGAATGGATTGTGGTTATATCGAGGTGATTGTTTAGAAACCCTAGAGGCTGTGGCAAAGAAGCATCCTGATGGATGTTTCGATATGATCTTCGCCGATCCTCCATACTTCCTTTCAAATGGAGGCATAACCTGTCATTCGGGAAGAATGGTGAAAGTTGACAAGGGCGATTGGGATAGGTCGAAAGGTGCAGAAGAGAATCACAACTTCAATCTGGCGTGGCTGGAACGTTGTCAAAAAGTGTTAAAGCCGAACGGCACAATCTGGGTTACTGGTACACATCACGTGATATTTTCGGTGGGGTATGCAATGCAGCAGTTGGGATTCAAGATCCTAAATGACATTGCATGGGAAAAACCTAATCCACCCCCAAACTTGTCATGCCGCTATTTCACACACTCCACGGAGACAGTGATATGGGCTGCCAAAAACGAAAAGACCAAGCACAAATTTAACTATAAAGTGATGCGGGACCATGCAGGGGGTAAGCAGATGAAAACTGTTTGGCGAATCTATCCTCCGCTGAACGGTGAGAAAGCCTTAGGTAAACACCCAACTCAAAAACCCGTCTCCCTGGTTGAACGCTGTATTCTTTCTTCGACGGACGAAGGCGATTTGGTGTTTGATCCCTTTATGGGAGCTGGCACTACGGGAGTTGCGTGTATTCAGACCAAACGCCGCTTCGTAGGCATAGAGTTGGATAAGCAGCATGTGAAATTGGCCACTCAGCGTGTTTTTGATCATGCCGCTGCGCAAGGCTTGATTCCATCTTCAGCTATCCAGACTAACGGAGACACAACCGCGAAGCGCTACAAGAGCAGTATTCGCAAATGGCTTGTGGAGAACAACTATATCGATGTTGCTGAGTTGATCGATGAGGTCACAGCAAAATGGACTCGACAAGGAAAGAGAACACGAAGAAATTGGTGGGAAGTACTAGCGGGCGACAAGAACGGCAACGGAAGAGTTATCGAAGGCACAGAATTTCCGGTACTGAGCGCTGCGAGAACCCGACAGGGTCTAAGTAAAACAAAAGGCGCATTGTGTAGAGCTAACAACGAGGCGGCTCCTACTATCATTGAACAATCAAGATGGAAGGATCATGAAACTCGGAAGTAGAAGAGTCCCTTAGAAATTATGCGGTGTCTACTTTGGAAGGCGCAATGCAGACGTAGTTATATTCGAAACCGAGGGATTTTGTAGATGGCAGGAAAAGGACGCGCCGTTGCGAGCGGAGATCAACTTGCGCGCGCAGTTGCGGAACTTGGAAATGAGCTCGGCCTCGAAGTAAAACAGCAATTCCAGGTGGCACGCCGCATATGGGGCGCCGTGCGAAGAATCGATGTGGTGCTAGTTGATCCCCATACCCGCAAAACCCTAGGAATTGAATGTAAATATCAGGGCGGTGGCGGGTCTGCCGAAGAGAAGATTCCTTCAACGATACAAGACATTCAGGCATGGCCGATTCCTGGAATTGTTGTGTTTAGCGGTGACGGTTTCACGCAGAATATGAAATCTTTCCTCATCTCTACGGGAAAGGCGATTCAGTTGAGTGATCTCAGGCCTTGGCTTTGTTTGTTTTTCGGTTTGCCACTCGAATAACTCCAAACTCCTCAGCATCTGTATAAAGTAAAAATGTCAAAGACGCTTGCGCGAGCCAGCGTTTGCCGCCGGCCCACTTCAAAGGCGGCTTAAGCATCGCGTCTCATTCTGCGCCAGAGTGAACTCGTGTAGACCTTCGATAGTCGGAGCGGGCGGAACGCGTAGTAAAGCGAGTGCAGCGGTGCGGGGAGGGCGAGGGCCTGCCAGTCGGGAAGAGTGGGAATGAAGATCGCGCGCAGCGTAGAGATTAGCGCGTCGCGTTTGCGGTCCATGATGCGGAGGTTGTAGAGGTTGGTAGCAGTTGAATCTGCCGGGCCGAACGTGTTGAAGAGTTGCTCGCGAATTTGTTCAACCATTCGTTGCATAGTGCCGTTCGGATCGATGTCCGCCAGCACGTGAGACGGTATGTGAACGTCGGAGAACTTTTCGACCAGTCGCAAGCCCAGGGCGAGCATGCGTGTGGCGTGTGCTTTCTCGGCGCGTTGGACCATGAGATTCCAGTTGAGATCCGGAGTCGTGCGCAGAGACTCGGCTAGCGAAGCGATCCATTCCAAACGTCGCCAGAGATGCTTGGCGCCGTGCATCGAGAGATAGAGCACGAGATCTTCTGCGCCGAAAGTCTCCACTGTCGTTCCGGCGAGCGAGACTGTTTGCAGCCGCGACATAACTTCATCAGCGTGCAGCTTAAAGACAAAACTGCGCGGGGCGAGATCCCAGTGCAGGTCCACGACCGTAAACCACTCGTCGCGCATGAATTGTAGCTCGCAGTGATTGTTAAGGTGCGACGCTAACTGCGCGGGAGTCAGATGCGGACTCATTTCATAGTCGAGCGATTCGAGCAATACTGTTGCTTGGTGGAAATGCCGGCGATCGATCAAGACGTCGATGTCGCCGGCCTGCCGCAGGGAAATTTCGCCGTAAGCCATCTGCGCGAGCAGTGGTCCTTTAAATAAAGCGACGGGAATGCCGTTTTCTTTGAAGAGTTTGTAGACGCGGAGTTGTTTCGCGGTCAGGTGCAGGACGTTTTGTGAGTTCGCAACCGACTCGCGTTTGAGGCGCGACAAAAAATAAGAAGGAACACTCGTGCCAACAAGATGTTTATGCAACAACGGCAGCACTCCATGCGCCTGTGCCATGGCAAACAGATAATCCCAGTTGATTTCTTGTTGCAGCCGCCGGCGCAACTCCACCTGTCGATCGGCGTCAAGCTCGCGCCGCGCCACCAACAGGATCAACTCATTTTCAGAAACGTTCATAAAGCTCTTCTTTGCGGTCTCTGCGCAACCTTTGCGTCCTTTGCGTGAAACCGATCTTTCACGCAGAGTACGCAAAGGTTACGCAGAGACCGCAGAGGAAATCTGTCGGGACCATGACTCCGCATAGAGTCCACTTTGCTCCAGCAGACGTTGATGGCTGCCTGATTCGACGATCCGGCCGCGGTCCATCACGTGAATCACATCAGCATGCATCGCGGTGGTGAAACGGTGCGTGATGATGATCGACGTGCGCCCAGTCGCGAGCTGCCGAAAACGTTCGAGCCAATCCGCTTCGGCCCAGGGGTCGAGCGCGCTGGTCGGCTCGTCGAGAATAATAATCGGTGCGCGCCGCAAAAACGCACGCGCCAGCGCGATGCGTTGCCACTCACCCACGCTGAGCTCAGTGCCGCCGGCAAACCATCGCCCCAACAATGTCAGATCTTTCTGAGGTAGACGCGCAACGATGTCCTCGGCGCCCGCTGCTCTGATTGCCGCGTTGAGCTCCAACGAGGACGGCGCACAATTCAGATCTCCGTAGAAGATATTTTCCTGTACCGTAGTGTTGTAGTGAACTGGCTGCTGGAACAACACCGTGATCATTCGTCGCAAATCGTCGACAGCGATGTCCTTCAGCTCCTGACCGTCTATTTCAATGGCTCCGGCGTCAGGATCGTAAAAGCGACACAGCAGCTTGAGCAGCGTGCTTTTGCCCGCGCCGTTTGGACCAACGATCGCGACGATCTTTCCTTTCGGAATCGTCATCGTGAAATCGTCGAGCGCCTTTCCACTCGCGTCAGGATAACTGAACGACACGCCGTTGAATTCAATTCCGAATTTAACGTCCGGCGCCCGGCTCTGCTGACCATCAGCGATCAACGGCTGCAATCCGAGAAACTCAAACAGGTTGCCGAGAAACAAACTGTTGCCGTATAGCTGACCAGCGTTCTCCAACAACGTGCGCATCAGTCCCTGACCCTGGTTGAAGGCGGCGTAAACCAGCGCCAACTCTCCGAGCGTAACGCGGCCCATCAAAGCTCGCCACACCATCAACGCGAGCGCAGCGCCCATGATCAGCAACGCAATCAAACTCGCAACTAATTCCGACAGCCCCTGCCGTCGCATCAGGCCCAGCCGTTCGCCTCGCAGTCGCCGGCGCAGATCTCTGTGGCTCGTTTGGAAGTATTTCCCGAGCCCGAAAAGCCTGATCTCCGCGGCCGCCTCTGTGGTCGTCATGATCCAGTCGTAATACCATGCGCGCCGGTCGTCGGCGGTCGTGCGTTGTCGCCACTGATACTCAGCCAGCGCGTAGTGCAGCACCACGTAGAACGCCGGCAACGTGCTGAGCACGAGCGCGACCGCGAGCCATGGTCCAAGCGGAATGAGGATCGCGCCCATCGCGACGAGCGTGATGCTGTTTTGCAGCAGGGCGCCGAGATTTCCGAGCAGCGCCACCGGGCGATAACGTGCTTCAGCGCGCGCGCGATGCAGGTGATCGTAATAATCGGAGAGTTCGTAGAACGCGAGATCAGCATTTACTGATTTCTCATGAATCAGCGCCGTGATGTGGTCCTGCAAAAGTTCGGCTTGGACGGTGCGCACCCAGTTGATGGCGTTGCGAACAACTTCCATCAACAACAGCACGCCTCCGAGTAGGAGCAAAATCAGCAACGCACGCTGCATCGGAGGCCACGAGCCGCGGATTCTCAATGCGAGTAGCAAGGCATCGACGAATAGTTTCGTCAGATAAACCATCGCCGCAGGCAGCAGTCCCTGAACTATCAGCAGAACGACCCACGCGATGGTCCATGGCCGCGCGACTTGCCAGACCAGTGCCAGCGCGCGCGGCAGGTTAGGCAACTGTAGCAACGCCTTGCGGAGCTTGCTGCTTAGGATCTTGCCTGAACTGAACATCGTTTACCGGGCTGACTTGCGCAACTGAGCTTGCGAAAGCGGCACGCCGTAGAAAGTTGACTGTTTGAAGCTTGCTTTCACACTCGTTCCCGCAAAGAATTCGGTATCCCAACGCCAAACATAACCGTCCTGCACGAGGTTGGCGGCGAGTCGCAGTTCGATACGTTCGCCTTCGGCGATCGGAATTGGTTGCGAAAAGGGAAACAGACCAACACCGTAGATCATTTTCGGAGCAGCAGGATGATTTGAAAAACTGATGTTGTCCGCCAGTTCTGAATCGAACCAGACTGCGACGGTGTGAGCTGTGCCGTTGCGAGCCGCTCGCCAGGAAATTTCAGCGTGTACGTCAGCGTTTTCGATCTCGTAGTAATCGATCGTGGTCCAACAAACCGGATCGACCAGCAACTGCTCGGGCTTCAAATAAGACTTGCGCCAGGTGTTAGTGATTAGCCGCTCTCCTGCCGATAGATCCAGATCAAAACTTTTCCATGGTCCAACGAGATCTTCGTATTGCTCGGGGGCCTCCACGACTGCGGCCCAGAGAACGTCGCATTGGGGAATGAGCACGCCGCCTCGCGCCAACAGTCGCTCGCGAGCGTCGATGATCGAAGGGATGTGTTGCTCAAACCAGGGCAGCACACCGCGCAAGTCCGAAATAATGACCGTGGCGAGTTCCGGCAGCGTTATCTCAGTCGACAAGCTTTCGAAGAACTCGATCCGATCGGCACAACCATTCGCAACCGCCGCCTCACGCGCGACGCTGATCACGCTGGCCGGCTCGACTGCATAAACTCTTCGCGCGCCGAACTTGCACGCCAGCAGCGAAAACACTCCCGGCCCACAACCGAGATCCAGCACGACTGAATCCGGTTTCACCGCCTGTCGCAACGCCGCGGTGTACGCACCCATTCGCGGTGCATCGGCTAGCATCTGGCTGTAGAAGTGCAGGCTATACATGGGAGAACGTAAATATAGGTCCAATATGTCCTATAGGACCTATATTAACTACGCTTGAAATCGCTCAAGATTCTGTCGCACAGATCACTAATCCGAGCCGGATCCGCGTGCGGCGTGACGCGTCGCAGCGGAACGCTACCCACCACACGCGTCAACAACTCAAACTCACTCGCGCGCATCTGCTTGTCCATCAACTTGGTCGCGTAAGTATTTGCCACCAGCGCGATCAAACCTCCCGATCGATCTAGCGTTTCAACGTAAGGCGCGCGCGCATCGTGATGTCTTTCGCCGAGGTGATAGATCGCGGCGAGTGGCAACGGCTGTCCCTGAAACCGCTCACTCAGATCCAGGTAACACTTGTCCCAATTCGGCGTGAGTTTCGGCAAATGCGTTTCGGATCCATAAAGCGCCCTCACCGCGGGCGGCCACAAGCGAATGCACGGATAACCGGGTCGCACCAGAAAATGATCCTGACGATCGTCAAGCGTCACCACGTCTTCCGCGAGCACCCTGTAGCCGCGCTCAGCAAACGCTGCTGCCGTAGTCGACTTACCCGATCCAGCCGGACCGGCGAGTGCGATCGCTTCGTTTCCGATCGCAATGGCGCTCGCGTGCAGACAAACAATGCCACGCAGCAGCATGACAAACCCCAACACTGGTCCAAGCAGATACGTGGCAGTGTCTTCGAGGGTCAGTGGCGCAGACCACTCGGCCCAAACTTCACTGCCCGATCGATCAATCACAAACTGCGTCTGGTCAGCGTAGTCGAACCGGAAATACTTCCCCTCGAGCAAGCGAAAAACTCGCAGCGCCGGTTCGCCGCATTCACTCTTGTAATCGGCGACGTAGCAGGTTTCTGCCTGTGCAGTGTTGAGTTCATGATGCCACGCGGGCAGCGAGCCGAAAGATATTCGCAAGTCTTCCGATGCTATGGTTGAGGCGGGAACGCCGGGAATTATTCTATTGGTGACAATTCCAAGGCCGTAGATCGAGCACCGGTAATCCATGAAAGGGAGTCATTGGACAGAATGAGATCAAGTGCCGGTTTTCGGGCCGGCGGCCGCGCCACCGCCGCCATCTACATTACCCTTAGAACCGGCGTTGCGGGTGATCTCACGGATGTTTCCGTAAACGATCACCTCGGGCTTGTGGTAAGGCTTTTTGTTTACCTGTTCAGCGGCTTCAGGTTTACGTTTCATGCGTTGTCTCCATCTTCGGTTGGGAGTGCGTAAGCCAATAATTCAACGCGAACACTCGAAGACTTGCCCACAGGGCGTCGGAAGTTTTTTCTTCCGCAACTGGGCGTCGACGATTCAAATTAACAAAAGCTCTGAGCTGCGGACTGACCTCAAAATTGTCGAGCCATCTTACACTACCGCGCTGCACCAATTGAAGAGCCGGATCGCCCATCAGACCTGTTTTTCTTCGATTAAGTACGGCAGGAGGTAGTTTATCTGACATTGCGTGCCGAAGAATGTGCTTGTTGACGCACCATGGCTCCGTCGGGATGGCTAACAGATATTCGATCAACCTGATGTCGAGAAAAGGATGACGAACTTCCAACTGTAGTTTCGTGGAACCCGCATCGTAACCTTCAAACAGCGATGTCCAAATCTTCGAGTTGAGCGCTCTCATTGCCGCCGGCCTTCTATTAAACTGATCGCTCGCCCAAAACTCTTTCCACCTCTCACTTAGAGCGGTTCGCTGCGCAAACTCGTCATCAATCCAATCCGGCAACGAATCCTCAACCGAATCCGCTTTGCGAAGCATCCGTTTAATCCGTGTGCGAATTTTGATGCGGGGCTCGTGCATCAACGCATCTCCATCGTATCCGGTCAGTGCCACCGAACCGAACTCCACGCATAATCGCAACAGTTCATTAAACTGACCCGTCAGCACCGACAGCAGAAACGGCTCCGCCTGGTCCATCCTTCCATCAAACAACCCGTATCGATCGGCATTCAAATGCGTAACCGGAATACCAAGATGTTCGGCCGCTAGACTTGAATAATGACGCTCTTCATCCGGAATCAAACTGTCATAAACGACCACGAAACCCGCAACTTCTGTGTGTTCGCGGGCGATCCCGGCGAGGCTTGTCGAATCGAGACCGCCGCTCATCGAGATCGCGACGCGATCCGTGCGCAGACGATCTTTAATCGCACACGACAACAGTTCTGAAAACCGTTCGACGTACGACTCACTATCGCGATAACGCACTTCTGCAGGCAGCGATGGCGTCCAGTAGCGCTTAATTGTGATCTGATTGTTCGCAACAGTGAGCGTGTGACCCGGCGGCAGGCGTTGAATGTCTTTGAATATTGTGGTCGAGTTATCCTGGTTAACGCCAAACAATAGATAGTCGCCTACTGCAATCTCGTTCAGCGCGTTTGAAACGTTCTTATCCAGACGCAATTCATTCAACGTGCTACTAAAATTAAAATTGCCGCCAACGTGTGTGTAGAAAAACGGCTTGACGCCGAAATGATCGCGGGCACAGAAGAGGCGCTGCAAACGCTCGTCCCAAATCGCAAACGCAAAGTCGCCGATGAGGTGTTTGACGCAGTCTTCGCCCCACGCTTCGTAAGCGTCGAGAATTAGTTCGTCATCAGTTAGAGATTTTTCCGCGCGACCGTCGATGCGAAAGTTACCTTTTAGCCGCAGATTTTCACGGATTAGCACGGATTAGAATTCCTTGCTTAAGAAGGTTCTCAATCAGCTCGAGCAGATCTTGTCGCAGGCTGTTCGCGTCAACATCGTACTCATCGCGGAGCAGTTCGTATGCAGCTTCTATCGAGTCGGACGTGTTGAGGACCGAGAGGAATCGCGTGCCGACGTTGTCCAGGCCGTAATAACGCTCGCTATCGAGGTTCAGAATCACCGACTCTTCCTGGAGATTTGAGATCAGAACGTCGTCCGGCACTCGAACGCGATCCGCGAATGAAATTGTCATGGCCGCGCATTCTAACAGAAGCGAGCGATTCTGTTATTCTGTCAATCAAAAGGAGCCCACAAGCATGCGAGCAACGAAGCTTCTTGCTGTTTTACTCGCAAGTTCTTTGGTCGTTTCCGCCCAAACCGCGCTTCAACCCGATCTCAGCCGGCAGCCGACGCTCTACGTCGTCGCTTACGCACACCTCGACACGCAGTGGCGCTGGGAGTATCCGCGCGTGATCAACGAATACATTCCGAAGACGATGCACGACAACTTCGCGCTCTTCGAGAAGTATCCAAACTACATCTTCAACTTCAGCGGCGCGAATCGTTATCGCATGATGAAGGAGTACTGGCCTTCGGACTTTTCGCGCGTGAAGCAGTACGTCGCTGCCGGTCGCTGGTTTCCCGCCGGTTCATCGATGGAAGAGAGCGACGTGAACGTGCCGTCGGCGGAATCGATCTTCCGGCAAATACTCTACGGCAATCGTTTCTTTCAACGTGAGTTTGGCAAGACGAGCGCTGAGTACATGTTGCCCGACTGTTTTGGTTTTCCGGCTTCGTTGCCGAGCATTCTTGCACACGCCGGCATCAAGGGGTTCTCGACACAGAAACTCACCTGGAATTCCGCGGCGCGCGCCGGCGGCCCGGGTTCGATCGAAGTAACACCGCGCGGTATTCCGTGGAACGTCGGCTACTGGCAAGGACCGGACGGTCGCGGCGTTATCGCGGCGCTGAATCCCGGAAGTTATGGCGGGCAGATCCGAGAAGACATCAGTAGAAGTCCCGCGATCGCGGATCCGAATGCGCGAAACAATCCGGTTGACTGGCCGCGCCGTGTCGATCTGAACGGAAAAGTCAGCGGCGTTTTTACTGACTATCACTACTACGGCACCGGCGACACTGGTGGCTCGCCGCGCGAAGACTCGGTGCGCATGTTGAATGAGATCGTCGCCCGGAACGATGGACCATTGAAGGTTGTTTCGTCCACGGCGGAACAGATGTTTCTCAACATTCGTCCCGAGCAGATCAAGGGACTGCCACGTTATGAAGGCGATCTGTTGTTGACCGATCACTCCGCCGGCTCGATCACGTCCGAGGCTTATCAGAAACGCTGGAACCGCAAGAACGAGTTGCTGGCCGACGCAGCGGAGAAGGCGTCGATTGGCGCGATGTGGCTAGGCAATCGCACGTATCCGCAGCAGCGTTTGAATAACGCGTGGACGCTCGTGATGGGTGGGCAGTTTCACGACATCCTGCCGGGTACGGCGACGCCCCGAGCATTTAACTTTTCCTGGAACGACGATGTGATCGCGATGAACCAGTTTGCGGGTGTGCTGACCGATGCAACTGAGGCCATCGCTGACGGCTTGGATACCCAGACCGCCGGGCAGGTGATCGTTGTCTACAATCCCTTGAACATCGAGCGCGAAGACGTGGTCGAAGCGACTGTGCCGCTGCGTCCGGGACGGAACGAAGGCGTGCGGGTATTTGGTCCGGATGGACGCAGTGTTTCGACGCAGATGGTTGGTGAAGAAAACGGCGGGACGAAAATATTGTTTCTGGCGCGAGTTCCTTCGGTCGGTTATGCAGTCTACGATGCAAGAATAATTCGCAATGGTGGCGAGGAGGACACGAGCTTGCGAGCCACCGAATCGTCGCTTGAGAATCATCGGTATCGCGTTGCGTTGAATGCTGAGGGAGACGTTTCCAGCATCTTTGACAAGCAACTAAATCGCGAACTGCTCGCTGCGCCGGTGCGGCTCGCGATCAAGAACGACACACCCGCGCAGTGGCCCGCGTGGAACATGGATTGGACCGATCAGCAACGAGCGCCGCGTGCGTACGTAAGCGGCCTGGCGAAGATTCGCGTGGTCGAGAATGGTCCGGTGCGAGTTGCGGTCGAAGTAGTGCGCGAAACGGAAGGTTCGAAGTTTCAACAAACGGTGCGGCTGTCTACGGGTGGCGCGGGCAATCGCATCGAGTTCAGCAACGTCATCGATTGGAAAACCGGCAACGCGAATCTCAAGGCGACGTTTCCGCTCACTGCCGCCAACGAGAACGCGACTTACAACTGGGACGTCGGCACGATCGAGCGCGGCAACAACGATGAGCGAAAGTTTGAAGTGCCGTCGCATCAGTGGTTCGATCTCACGGATCGCAGCGGCAAGTTTGGCGTGACGATCCTTAGCGACTGCAAGTACGGGTCCGACAAACCCGATGATCAGACGCTGCGGCTAACGTTGCTGCGCACTCCGGGTATTGGACCACGCGCGGGTTATGCGGATCAGTCGTCACAAGACTGGGGACGACACGAGATTCTTTACGGCCTCGCGCCGCATGGTGGTGATTGGCGTCGCGCGCAAACTGACTGGGAGGCGCAGCGGCTCAATCAACCGTTGATCGCGTTTGAGAGTTCGAAACATCCGGGCCGCCTGGGAAAGACGTTCTCTATCTTGCGCGTCAACAACAGTCGTGTGCGTGTGCTGGCGCTGAAGAAGGCGGAAGACAGTGAAGAAGTGATCGTGCGGATCGTTGAGCTTGATGGTCGCGAAGCGCCGGATGTTCGAATCGGTTTTGCGGCGCCGGTGATTGCCGCACGCGAGGTAAACGCGCAGGAGCACCCGGTTGGCAAGGCTTCGATTGTGCGAGGTGAACTGGCGACGAGTCTGGGGCGATTTCAGCCACGCACGTTTGCGGTAAAGTTGGCCCAGTCTGCAAAGCCATTGTTTTTGCCGCATACGCAGCCGCTCGATTTGCCATACAATCGCGCGGTCGCAGACCGCGATGGTGAGCGGATGAAGGCGGGCTTTGACGGCGAGGGATACGCGTTGCCTGCGGAGATGCTGCCGCACATCTTGAGCTTTGCCAGCACGGCCTTCTTTCTCGCTCCGGCGGATCGAGCGAATGCAGTGGTGCCGAGCGGGCAGAGGCTTTCGATACCACGCGGTATGACGAGATTGTCCGTGCTTGCTGCTGCGGTTGGCGGAGATCAGAACGTCGCGTTTCGAGTTGGCAATGAATCGATGAACGTGACGATTCAGGATTGGAGTGGGTTTGTTGGGCAGTGGGACAATCGCCAGTGGAAAGAGACGGAAGTGGTGCTACCGCCACACACGCCGCCGCCGGATGTGCCTGCGGATATCGCAGCGCTGTTACAACGATCGAGAACACGGCGCGATCCTTATGGCCAGATGCTTGGGATCACTCCGGGCTTCATCAAGCGTGCGCCGATAGCGTGGTTCGCCTCGCATCGACACATGCCGAGTGGTCAGAACGAGGCTTACGCATATTCGTATCTGTTTGCTTACACGATTGATTTACCCGCGGGCGCAACGACGCTGACGCTGCCGAACAACGACAACGTTCGCATCCTGGCGATCACCGCCTCGAACGAACGCAGCCGCGTGCTTCCGGCGCACGCGCTCTACGATACCCTGGAAAAACAATAGGTCCAATTGGTCCTATAGGACCTATATTTGTTCGCCAATGATCGCGCTTAAGCTATCGAACATCCACAAATCATTTGGCCCGACGATCGCGCTTGACGGCGTTGATCTCGAGCTGCGCGAGGGCGAGGTGCATGCGCTCATTGGCGAGAACGGCGCGGGCAAGAGCACGCTGATGAACGTCATTGCCGGTTCACTCCAGCCCGATCAAGGCACGATGGAGATCAACAGCCGGCCTTACTCACCTTCAAATCCACTCGACGCACGCACGCACGGCATCGCACTGATTCACCAGGAACTGTCTCTCTGCCCGCATCTCAGCGTCGCGGAAAACGTGTTGATGGGCATCGAGTCGTCACATCTCGGCTGGCTCGATCGCGACAATCTCATCACGCGCACCAGCGAAGTGCTCAAGACGTTTCATCACGCAGACATTCGCCCGGAAAAACGTGTCGGCGATCTCTCGGTCGCTGCACGCCAGATCGTCGAGATCTCGCGCGCACTCGCTGCACGCGCGCGCATCATTCTCATGGACGAGCCGACCAGCAGTTTGCAACGCGAGGACGTCCAGCACTTGTTCGCGTTGATCCGGAAGTTGAGCGCTGAGGGAATCTCAGTAATCTACATCAGCCATTTTCTTGAAGAAGTGCGCCAGGTTTCGGACCGTTTCACGGTGTTGCGCGATGGACGCAGCGTCGCCACCGGCGAGATCTCGAACACCACTGACGACGAACTGATCGCGAAGATGGTTGGACGCGCGCAACAACATCTCTTCCCGCTTCGTACTCACGCCGGTGGACCACGAGAGACGATCCTCGAAGTACACAACCTTGCTTCGCCGCCTCTGTTGAAAAACGCAACCTTCGAACTTCGTCGCGGCGAGATTCTCGGCATTGCGGGCTTGATGGGATCTGGGCGCACGCCTTTGCTGCGTACAATATTCGGTCTCGAGCACCAGGAAAATGGATCGATCGTCGTGAATAAAAAAGCGTTGCCGAGCGGACGCAGCACGCCCGCGATGCGTCTAATCGAGGGCCTCGGTTATCTCAGCGAGGATCGCAAAGGTGACGGCCTGACACTGAGTCAATCGATTGCTGACAACGTCACCGTCACTCGATTCGACTCCTGCTCGCGCTTCGGTTGGTTGGACCTCAGCGCGCAACGCAAACAGGCAGCACAACTTGTCAACGCATTAAAGATCAAGGCGCAGGGCGTGCGGCAGAATGTCGGATCGTTGTCGGGCGGCAATCAACAAAAGATCATCGTCGCGCGTCTGTTGCATCAGGACGCTGACGTGCTGCTGCTGGACGAGCCGACGCGCGGCATCGACATCGGGAGCAAAGCGCAGGTTTATGAAACTATCGCCGCGTGTGCCGCGCAGAACAAAGCGGTGTTGATGGTGAGCTCGTATTTGCCGGAGCTGTTTGGTATGTGTGATCGACTCGCGGTGATGAGCCGCGGACGATTGTCAGAAGTTCGGAACATTAATGAATGGACTCCCGAGTCTGTATTGCAGGCGGCAATTGGAGCTTCGGATTTTCACGGATGAGGCAATGATATGAAATACATTTTTGTAATCGTTATCTGTTTGGTCGTGGCAATGTCCGCACTAGGACAGTCAGCGTTGCAGGAGATGGTAAACACTGAGCAGTCATTTTCGAAGATGGCCGAGGAAAAGACTGCGCGCGATGCGTTTCTCGCGTTCATCGCCGACGATGGTTTGTTGTTTCGACCGGGTGCTGTGAATGGCAAGCAGTGGATGCAGGAACATCCCGTTCCGCCGTCAGATAAGAATCCATTGCTCGCGTGGCAGCCGGCGTTTGCCGGCATGTCGGCGTCGGGTGACTTGGGTTTCACCACTGGACCATGGGAGTTCAAAGCCGACAGGAGCGATGAGAAGCCGTCGGGGTTTGGCGACTTTGTAACTGTCTGGAAGAAGCAGGCGGATGGTTCGTGGAAGTTTGTGGTCGATCTTGGTATCAGCCATCCACAGTCAGGTGGACCACAAACGTTGTGGCAGCCGCCTGACACGAATAAGAAAACGTCGTCCAAGACAGTAGACCATGCAGTGGCGCTGGAGGCATTGTTAGAGCGCGATCGAAACTATGCCAGTGCTCAAAGGAAGCAAGAATTTGCCGCAGTCTATCCGATGTATGCTGCGCGTGACGTCCGGCTTTATCGTCCGGACAATCTTCCATACATCGGCGTTCAGGCCGCGACTGATGCGTTGGCAACAACTAAAGGGCCGATCAGGTGGAAACCGATCGGCGGCGACGTTTCGCGCGCCGGCGACCTCGGTTACACGCACGGGACGTACGAAGTGAAGGACGACGCGAAGAACGTGATCGAGAAGGGCAGCTACGTGCGGATCTGGAAGAAGCGAAATGGTATGTGGCGTATCGTGATGGACGTCGCGAACCCTCACTGACATGCAGAGACTCTTTCGAGCACCGGGGCGGGTCAATCTCATCGGCGAGCACACCGATTACAACGACGGGTTTGTGATGCCCGTCGCGCTCGACTTTTCCACGTACGCCAGAGTCTCACCACGCGAAGACCGCAGGCTACAGATTTACTCCGACAATTATGGCGACGCGGTCGAGGTGGATCTCGACGACCAGCAACTCGTTGCGCGCCGCCGTTGGAGCGATTATCCGATCGGCGTGGCGGTCGTGCTTGAACGCGCCGGGTACCGTTTGCGTGGCGCGCGACTCGAGATTCGCGGCGAAGTGCCGATTGGATCCGGGCTGAGCTCTTCGGCGGCGGTCGAGGTCGCGACAGCTTTTGCCCTCGTCGCCAATTCCGATCTGGAAGTTGATAAACGCGAGCTGGCACGTTTGTGCCGGCAGGCGGAAAACGAGTTTGTCGGCGCCCGCGTGGGCATCATGGACCAGTTCGTTTCGCTGTTCGGGCAGGCGCAGAAAGCTTTGTTGCTCGATTGTCGCTCGCTCGAATTTCGTTTGTTGCCGTTGCCCGACAACGTTCGGTTGATAATTTGCAACACGATGGTGAAGCACGCGTTGGCGTCGAGCGCTTACAATGAGCGGCGCGCGCAATGTGAAGCAGGCGTGAAGCATTTGTCTCAGTTCTTGCCGCACCTGACAGCACTGCGCGATGTAACGATCGAGCAGCTCGATCGGTATCGCACGGGTCTTTCGGAAGTGGTTTATCGACGCTGCCGGCACGTCATAACCGAGAACGCGCGCGTGCTGTCTGCCGCAGATGCGCTTGAGCGAAGTGATCCCTATCAGTTTGGGAAGCTGATGGCTGAATCGCACCAGAGTTTGCGCGACGATTATGAAGTCAGCAGTGTCGAACTCGATCTGATGGTCGAGTTGGCGCGAAAAGTCGAAGGCGTTTACGGTGCGCGCATGACGGGCGGTGGCTTTGGTGGCTGCACAATCAACCTGGTTGCTCAAGAACATGCCGAACAGTTTCGAGAGACGGTCGGACCAGAGTATGAGCGCATCACGAAACTGAAACCCGAGATCTACGTTTGCACTGCTGCGAAGGGCGCCGAAGAGATTCGATAAGATTATGAAACTGATCATCCTGGCCGCGGGTTACGCCACACGCCTTTATCCGTTAACACTGAATCAACCCAAGCCGCTGCTGCCGGTCGCTGGTAAACCGATGTTGGAACACGTGCTCGACAACATCTCCACCATCGACGCGATCGATCACGCGTACGTGGTCACGAACGAAAAGTTTTCCAGTCAGTTTCAACGGTGGGTAGAGGGCCACGGCCCGCATCTGCACTTTTCGTTCACCATCGTCAACGATCACAGCACCGACGACAGCAACAAGCTCGGCGCCATCGGCGACCTGCATCTCGTGCTGACAAAATACGAAATCGACGACGACATCATCGTTGTTGGCGGCGACAACCTCTTCAGCGACGATCTGCGTGAGTTCGGCCGGTTTTGCCAGGAGAAAAATGCGCCGGTGACCGGCGTTTACGACGTCGGCGACCTCGAGCAGATCAAAAAATATAACGCGATCGAGATCGACGAGAACAACCGCATCACGTATTTTGAAGAAAAGCCGAAAGAGCCGAAGAGCACGTTGACGGGAATCGCGCTCTACTATTATCCGAAGCCGGTGCTGTCTTTGATTCGGCAGTACATCGCCGAAGGAAACAACCCCGACCAACCGGGCCGCCTGGTCCAATGGCTTTACCCGCGCGTGCCGTTTTACGTTTGGAAGGTGCCGGGTCTCTGGTTCGACGTCGGCTCAATCGAAACCCTCGAAGAGGCAAATCGCGTCTTTAGCAAACTGTGACGATCGACAAAACATACTTTGGCACAACGGTGGGCGCCGAGGTCTTTTCTTACACTCTCTCGAACGATCGCGGATATCAGGTGTCCATCATCACCTACGGTGGCGCCATCACGTCGCTGTGGGCGCCGGATCGCAATGGCTTTTTCGGCGACGTCGTACTCGGTTTTGGGGCGCTCGAAGATTACGTCAGCAATCCACGCTACTTCGGCGCTTTGATTGGACGTCACGCGAATCGCATCGCGCAAGGTCGATTCCCTCTGAATGGCGTCGAGTATCAACTTCCAAAAAACAACGGCGCGAACCATCTTCACGGTGGTTTCAATGGCTTCGACAAACGCGTTTGGACCGCAAAGGAAGGCGATGACGTTTTGCACCTGTCGTGCTTCAGCAGGGATGGCGAGGAAGGTTATCCGGGAAACCTCGAGGCCTTTGTCGATTATCGCTTGTCTGATAACGAGGTGGGCATCGAGTATTGCGCTGTCAGCGATCGAGATACGATCGTCAACCTGACCAATCATTCATACTTCAACCTCAAGGGCGAGGGGACGATCCTGAAACATGAGTTGACGTTGAATGCCGATAGTTTTACTCCGGTGTGCAAGGATCTGATTCCAACCGGTGAGATCAAATCGGTGGCGGACACGCCGATGGATTTCCGTGACGGCAAAGCGATCGGTTCGCAGCTCGGGTTGACTGCCGCCGGATACGACCACAACTTTGTGTTAAATGACTGGGACGGTTCACTGCGCTCCGCGGGGCGACTTTACGAACCGGCGAGTGGTCGCGTGCTCGAGATCTTAACGACCCAACCGGGGATGCAGTTTTATTCAGGCAATTTTCTCGATGGTAGCTTCATCGGGAAAAATGGAGTTGCTTACGTGAAGTACGCGGGACTCTGTTTAGAGCCGCAGCACTTTCCGGACGCGCCAAACCATCCAAACTTCCCGACGACTGTGTTACGCGCCGGGGAACAATATAGACAGTCGACCGTGTTGAGGTTCTCAGCGGAATGATCACGATTTGGTTAATGCTGATGCTTTTGTTTTCGGACGTTAAGGTGACGTTCGATCACAATCCCAACAGCACCGCGAATCGCGACTTCAAGTTCAAAAACATCGCCTCGCCTGTCAAAGATGACGCGGCCGCGAACGCAAAACTCACGCTCATCGATAGTGAACTGGATCAGGGCAGCGCGCCGTTGTCAGCGCTGGTAGATGGCCGCTTGCCGCAGGATGAAGACGAGCCGGGCGCGAATGTCTACTTCCGTGCGGGCAGCTCAGGTGGTCGCTTCCGCATGGACTTCTCGACACCGATCGAGATCGCTCAAGTCAACTCGTATTCGTGGCACCCGAACTCACGCGGGCCACAGTTGTACAAACTCTACGCAGCCAACGGCTCGGACCCGAAGTTCAATCCGGATCCAAAACGCGGCGTCGATCCTGCAACTTGTGGTTGGAAACTGATTGCTCTGGTAAGCACGCTGCCCGAAAAGGGCGACGATGGCGGGCAATATGCAGCAAGCGTAAGCAACGTAGGCACGTACCGCTACCTACTCTTCGACTGCTACGTCACCGAACTCTACGACAACTTTGGCAACACGTTCTACAGCGAAATCGACGTAATCCGTAAATAATCCGCGTTATCTGTGTTCAACTTCATACGCACGGATGAGGTCCTCATGACGTAGTGTGAGCCCGATATCATCCAATCCTTCCAGCAAACAGTACCGCTGAAACTCCGCAACTACGAACAAGATCGACAACCCCTGCTCGTCCTCAACCGTTTGCCGCTCGAGATCGATCGTCAACTGATAACCTTCCCGCTGCTGCGCGCGCATCATGATCTCCGCCACCTGATCGGCAGTCAACGTGATCGGCAGCATCCCATTCTTAAAACAGTTATTCGCGAAGATGTCCGCAAACGACGGCGCAAGGATTGCCCGAAAACCAAACTCACCGAGCGCCCACGGCGCATGCTCGCGCGACGAGCCACAGCCGAAGTTCTTATCAGCAATTAGTATCGACGCACCTTGATAGCGCGGCTCGTTCAACACAAACTCCGGATTCGGCTGACCATCCGGCAGATAACGCCAGTCGTAAAAAAGAAACTCTCCAAACCCTGTGCGCTCGATGCGTTTGAGAAACTGCTTCGGAATAATCTGGTCCGTATCGACATTCGCACGATCCAGCGGCGCTACCAAACCCGTATGTTTGTGAAATGGCTTCATCCGCGTTTTTCCGCGTTCATCCGTGGCTTATTTAAATTTCCAGTCGCGGACATCCGTGAAGTGCCCCGCGATCGCAGCCGCGGCCGCCATCATCGGACTGACGAGATGCGTGCGGCCGCCACGTCCCTGGCGCCCTTCGAAGTTTCGATTACTCGTCGACGCACAACGCTCGCCAGGCTGAAGTATGTCGGCGTTCATACCCAAACACATCGAGCATCCCGCTTCGCGCCACTCGAAACCCGCCTCGTTGAAAATGCGATCGAGCCCTTCGCGTTCCGCGGCCTTCTTCACGTCCTGCGAACCCGGCACAACCATCGCACTCACCGACGAATTGATCCGGTAACCCTTCACCACACGCGCCGCCGCGCGCAGATCTTCGAGACGCGCGTTCGTACACGAACCGATGAACGCGCGATCGATCGCGATGTCCTGAATACTGGTGCGTGGCTGAAGCGCCATGTATTCGAGCGCGCGTTCCGCGGCTTGTCGATCGGCGGCGCTTCTCGCCTCCGACGGATCGGGAACATAGCCGGTAACCGGCACAACCATGCCGGGGTTAGTGCCCCACGTCACAAACGGTTCGAGTCGCGCAGCATCAATCTCAACTGTGCGATCAAACACCGCGTCCGCGTCACTCTTCAAAGTCTTCCAGCGATTGACTGCCTTCTCCCACTCATCACCGGAGGGGGCAAACCTGCGGTCCTTGAGATATGCGAACGTGGTTTCGTCAGCCGCTACCATGCCCGCGCGCGCGCCTGCTTCGATACTCATGTTGCACAACGTCATGCGGCCTTCCATCGAAAGCGCGCGCACCGCATCGCCCGCGTATTCGATCGCGCAACCGGTCGCGCCGTCAGTGCCGATCTTGCCGATGATTCCCAATGCCAGGTCTTTCGCCGTCACACCTTCGCCCAGCGCGCCGCTGGTCTGCACTCGCATCGTCAGCGGTTTGTTCTGTGGTAGACACTGCGTCGCCAGCACGTGCTCGACTTCGCTCGTGCCGATGCCAAACGCCAGAGCGCCGAAAGCACCGTGCGTGCTCGTGTGGCTGTCGCCGCACACGATCGTCATGCCGGGTTGCGTGAGACCAAGCTCTGGTCCAATAACGTGAACGATGCCCTGTTCGGGCGAATGAATGTCGAAGAGTTGAATGCCAAACTCCCGGCAATTTCGGCGCAGTGTTTCGACTTGCTGCGCGGCCGTAGCGTCAGCGATGGGCAGACTTCGATCGGTGGTCGGAACGTTGTGATCGACCGTGCCGAAAGTGAGATCGGGACGTCTCACTTTGCGGCCGGCCTGGCGCAAACCATCAAACGCCTGTGGCGACGTCACCTCGTGAATGAGGTGCAGATCGATGTAAAGGAGTGTCGGCTCGCCACGCGCCTCACGAACAACGTGCGCTTGCCAGAGTTTGTCGAATAAAGTGCTCACGTCAAAAACTAAACGGCGTGATAAGCGTGTCGCATGTCGGCGATCTCAGTGATTGCTTCGCAAATCACTTCGCCGAAGTCGCTCGTCGTGACGACGTAACCGCCAGTTCCTTTTGCGATGTCAGGAGTGCGATAACCGGCTTCGAGTACATTCTCGATCGCCAGCTCGATGTCACTCGCATCCTGTTCCAGTCCGAACGAGTGTCGCAACATCATCGCCGCTGACGCAATCGCGCCGCAAGGATTCGCGCTGCTTTTGCCCGCGATGTCGGGCGCAGAGCCGTGCACCGGCTCGTACAATCCAACATCGCCGCCGATCGTTGCCGACGCGAGCATGCCCAGCGAGCCGGTGATGACCGCGGCTTCGTCGGAGAGAATGTCGCCGAAAAGATTCTCGGTTAACAAAACGTCAAAGCGACGTGGGTTAGCGATCAAGTGCATCGCGCACGCGTCGACGTAGAGATGCTCGAGCGTCACGTCCGTGTAGTGCTGCGAGACGCGCGTCACCGTTTGCCGCCACAGTTGTGAAGTCTCGAGCACGTTTGCCTTGTCGACTGACGTTACTTTACCGCGACGCTTGCGCGCCGCTTCAAACGCAACTCGCGCGACGCGCTCGATCTCTTCGACCGAGTAACGCATCGTGTTGCGCGCGACAGTCGTGCCGTTCGTCGAGTCGATGCCACGCGGCTCACCGAAGTACAAACCACCGAGCAACTCGCGCACGATGAGAATGTCAGTGCCGTAAGCGACTTCCGCGCGCACTGGCGAACAGGCCGCGATTGACGGATATGCAATTGCTGGCCGCAGGTTTGCATACCCGCCAAGCGCGCTTCGCAGCAACAACAGTCCCGCTTCAGGCCGTTGATTCGGCGGCATTCGGTCAAACTCCGGAGCGCCAACGGCACCGAGCAAAACAGCGTCAGACGCGAGACACGCATCCAGCGTCGTTCTCGGCAAAGGCGATCCATGCTTTTTAATCGCCACACCACCGATCGCGTGCTCTTCAAACTCGAACCGGTAGCCGTGAATCGCGGCCACTGTTTCCAGCACGCGTACAGCTTCGAAAGTGACTTCTGGTCCAACCCCGTCACCGGGTAGTGTCGTAATTCTTGTTTTCATTGCTTAGTAACCTCAGGCTGCCGCGCCAACAACATTTTCAACGCGTGCGCGTGTCGCGCTGCTGAGCAGAGAGATGAGGTCCTGATCGTAGATCCGTTTCTTTCGGTCGGCAAGATTTGTGAAATTCATGTATGCAGCTTCGAGCTCTGCGGCGGTGATGTCGTAGCCGAGCTCGTTGTAGCGCAACGAGAGCGCGTGACGGCCGGAATGTTTGCCGAGCACGAGCGAGTTCGTTGGGACGCCGACTGACTCCGGCGTCATGATCTCGTAGCAGAGCGGATTATTAATCACGCCGTGCTGGTGAATGCCCGCTTCGTGCGCGAACGCGTTGCGGCCCACGATTGCTTTGTTTGGCTGCACTTCGAAACCGACGATACTCGAAAGCATCTGGCTCGTGGGATACAGCTCGGCGGTCTCGATATTTGTCTCGAACGGCAGACGATCGGCGCGCACGTGCAGCGCCATCACGATCTCTTCGAGTGACGCGTTGCCGGCGCGTTCGCCGATGCCGTTAATTGTACACTCAACCTGGCGCGCGCCGGCTTCGATCGCGGCGAGACTGTTTGCGACCGCGAGTCCGAGATCGTTGTGACAGTGAACGCTGATGATTACGTCTCTGTCTCGTACCACTCGTTCGCGCACTTGTTGGACCAGGTACGTGTATTCCATCGGCGTCGTGTAGCCGACAGTGTCCGGGACGTTGAGCACTGAAGCGCCTGCATCGACTGCCGCGTCAAGCACTTCGCAAAGATAATCGATGTCGCTGCGCGTTGCGTCTTCGGCTGAAAACTCGACGTCTTCCGCGTAGTTGCGGGCTTGTTTGACGGCGGCGCGAGTCATTTCAATCACTTCCACTCGGGTCTTCTTGAGTTTGTGTTCGAGATGGATGTCGGATGTGGCGCAGAAAGTGTGGATGCGCGGGTGAACCGCATACTGCAACGCTTCCGCGGCGCGGGCGACGTCCTGTTCCGAGGTGCGACAGAGCGCGGCAACTTTGATCGACTGGCACTGGGCCGCGACCGCCCTGACGGCAGCGAAGTCGCCTTCCGAAGCGATCGGAAAGCCGGCTTCAATGATGTCGACGCCAAGGTCCTGGAGCTTGTTCGCCATCCGGACCTTTTCTGTCAAATTCATTGAACAACCGGGCGACTGTTCGCCGTCGCGAAGGGTCGTATCGAAGATGCTGACTCTGTTTGTTGGCATGGGATCCCCTCCTGTGGGCAAGGGACGATGCTACGGAGGGTTGGGCCAAGAGTCAAAGCTATAATCTTTATGTGAAGATTAGAAAAATTAATATAGGTCCTACGGGACGTATAAGACCTATTTCGCCGGCACTTCAGCAATCCGGCGGGCGTATTCCTCGAATTGTCCGGTGTAGTAGAGACGTGTGAGATCTTTCTCCAATTGCGTGCCGCGGACGAGTGTGCGGATCTCGCGGAAGATCTTTTCTTTCAGCCAGTAACCGTGATCGTAGCGCTCGCCGATAGTCGCGGCTGACGCGAGCTTGTCCATCTCCGGAGTCGTCAGCCCGCGACGCCACGCCGCGTGATAAACCAGCAGTGCCTCCTGAAACGACTGGTTCGCGATCTTGCCGAACAAAACATTGAGCCCCTGCCAGCGTTCTTTCTGAGTATCGATGAGCGGCACGACGTCCGGATGCGGGTTGCTGCTCGTGCGATAGTCGAGCAACGACACGCGAAAGTCGATCTTGCGATCGCCATCGTAGTCGTACTCGATCGTGTCCAGAAAACCATTGTTATCGGTGTCGGTATACTTCACCACTTCTTCGACTCTAGGCGCGATCGGTTTTGGCGATGGCGCCTTACTGCCGCCATGAAACTCGGCATTCTTATCGACAGTCCACGCGCCCCACTCAGCACCCGCTAGATGAAGTTTTCGATCGAACACGCCGACGTAGAGCTTGCCGCCGCCTGAGTTATCTTCGTCGAATTCGCCACGATCGCCGAGCGAATCGGCTTGCGGATGGCCGGAGAGCCCCGGCTTTTCATTCGGGCCGGCCATCCCCAGCTCCGCGTAGTTGCCGCGGCGCCATTTTTTAGTCGAGTAAATATCGATATCTTTTGGACCACCAAAGCCGTGCATCGGGTAGTACATCTCCACACGTTCCCAGCGATGATCGTCGTCGTCTTCATCAAACACGAAATACATCGTGGCCCAACGCGCGTTGAAGAAAGCGTCGTAACTCTTGTCGTGCGGCATGTACATCAGCTCGTCGATCTTGCGCCAGTTGTTCCATTGAAAGCAGCCGTCGAACTTCGGATTGCCTTTGAGCGCGGGATACTTGTGAACGAACTGTCGATAAGGGACACCTGGACCACCCGCGCCACGCAGCGACATGTCGTAGTCCGTTTCATTTCCCTTGGTTGAATCGTTGTCGAGATCGAACGAGACGAAGGCTTCGCTCAGTACGCCGGACAAATTGGTGTGTCCATCTTTGTCGAGCGGCGGCACCGGATCGAGCCAGCGCATCGCCATCTCGCTTGCGCCGTCACCGTCAAAGTCGTAGAAAGCAAAAGGGTTTTCCCAGTTCAGACGTGGATCGTTAAGCGACTGCGGCGGCCGGTGTACTTTGAGAAAAATCGCGTCGCCGTTGTAATCCGGCAACCAGTCACAACAGCCCGTGTAACCCCAGTTGTCGTCGCCGAAATCGAATTTTTCCCAGTCGACCCAGCCGAGCACGTTGTCTTTTTCAACATCAATGAAGATCATCCAGTGCGAGTCGGTAGGATCGTATTTGCCGTTGGACCACTGGCGACCCTGCTGGACCACCGCCTCGAGATCGGCGCGGCCGTCGCCATCGTTGTCAGCCCACTTGATGTTGATGTCGGTCTCGCTGTCGTAGAGCCCATCGCCGTTTATGTCGATCTGCATCACGTCGCCGACTTGATCGCCGCGCGTGTCGGTTGGCAGCATGTCGCCGTTTTCGTCGAGCCAGCGAACACGCTTGCCGTTCCACCAGCGCTCGAGAATGTCTGGCTTGCCGTCGTGATCGATGTCGATGCGAACGATCTCGTCCGACGGTGTAGTTGATTTGAGTGCGGTTTTGCGTAAATCAACGTTGCCGTTTTGCGGAAAGAGTAGTAATAGGGCAATCAGTATTATGTTGGGATTCATAAGGCCACGTCTTATCTCACAGGATTACAGGATTGACAAGATGATCAAGATTGATTGAGACTGCGCAGCCATGTCGCGCATCAGTCGTCGAGCCTTCTTACAAACAACATCGACAGCAGTTCTCGGAGCTACGGTGCTCAACGGAGTCACCATTGCGAGCACCGAAGACCCGGTGGTCTCATGGCGAATCAGCGAGTGGGAATATCGCCGCGGTAGTCTCGGTGGTCCATGGGAAGCGTGGCGGAAGGCGAACGACGACGCGAACGTTTGGGCAACAATACGAATGCCACACTGCTTCAACGCCTACGACTCAGTCGATCCCGACGCGCCGTACTACCAGGGCCCCGGTTGGTATCGCACGAAGATCACGCAGGCTAATCCGTATCGCGACGGGCGCACGCTCTTACATTTCGAAGGCGCGGGACAGAAAACAGAGGTTTTCGTTCACACCGAAAAAGTCGGTTCGCACGTCGGTGGTTACGATGAGTTCGTCGTCGACATCACCGAGCAGGCGAAGAAGTTTCCGAAGACAGAATCGATTCCCATCGCGGTGATGTGCGACAACTCGCGCGACCTCGAGATGATTCCGTCCAACCTGAGCGACTTCAACCTCAACGGCGGCCTTTATCGCTTCGTGAATGTGCTCTATGTGCCGGCAGTCTCGCTGGAACGCGTGCATGTCGATACCGAGTTGAAGCCAAACGGCAAAGGAAGCGTGACGATAAAGGGACGTCTTTACAATCCGGCTCAACTCAAAGACGAGCTGGAGATCAGCATCTCAGTTAAAGATCCGAGTGAGCGTGAGATTCACTCCGTCACACGCAAGTTCAATCCCTGGCTCGAAACGCAGAACCTCTCCACGTTCACTATCGACAGCCCACACCTTTGGTCGCCGGAAAAACCCTCACTTTATCGTTGCACAGTTGTGTTCAAGAGTGTTCATGGCCAGACGATGGTCAACGAACACTTCGGACTGCGAACGTTTGAGTTCGTGAAAGGTGGACCATTCAAACTCAACGGCGAGCGGTTACTGATTCGCGGCACCCAGCGTCACGAAGATCACGCGGGCGTTGCGTCGGCGATGACTGAAGAAATGATGCGCAAAGAGATGCGCCTGATAAAAGATCTCGGCGCAAATTTCATTCGCCTGGGCCATCATCAGCAGTCACGCACGATTCTCGATCTATGCGACAAGCTGGGCCTGCTCGTGTGGGAAGAGATTCCGTGGTGTCGCGGCGGTCTCGGCGGCGAAGTTTACAAGGAGCAGGCGCGGCGCATGTTGCGCAACATGATCGATCAGCATCGCAATCATCCGTCGATCATCATCTGGGGTATCGGCAACGAGAACGACTGGCCCGGCGATTTCGAAGAGTTCGATAAAGACAATATTCGCGCCTTCATGACCGAGCTCAACACGCTGTCGCACGCGCTCGATCCGTCGCGCAAGACTGCCATTCGCCGTTGTGACTTCTGCAAGGACATCGTCGACGTTTATTCGCCGTCGATCTGGGCGGGTTGGTACCAGGGACGTTACACCGATTACAAGACGCGCACCGAAACGGAGATGAAGAAAGTCGATCACTTTCTGCACATGGAGTGGGGCGGCGACAGTCATGCGCGAAGGCATTCGGAAACGGCCGAGCAAGTTCTCACGCGCGCTCCTACCGAAGGCGACTGGTCCGAAACGTACATCTGCAACCTCTTCGACTGGCATTTGAAAGAGCAGGAGACAATGCCGGAACTAACCGGCTCGGCGCAGTGGATCTTCAAAGACTTCGCCACCACTTTGCGGCCGGGTAATCCGGTGCCGCGCGTGAATCAGAAAGGGCTGGTTGAACGCGATCTCACGTTGAAGGAAGGCTATTTCGTTTTTCAGTCGTACTGGGCTGAGCGTTTTATGGTCCATATCTACGGGCATTCGTGGCCGGTTCGTTGGGGTGAACGCGACGAGGCGAAGCTGGTGAAGGTTTATTCGAATTGTCCGGAGGTGGAGTTGTTTGTGAATGGTGTGACGGCTGGTGTGAAGAAGCGAAACAGCCAGGATTTTCCGGCGGCGGGATTGCGGTGGCTGGTGAAGTTTCGAGAAGGTGAGAATGTGTTGCGTGCGGTGGGCAGTCGGGGGATCGAAGACGAAGTGAAGTTTGTGTATCAGACGGAGAAGTGGGACAAGCCGGCGAAGCTGATCCTGGAGGAGTTGTGGGCGGTTGATGATGTTTCGACGTTGGAAGTAAGGGCGGTTGATGCGAAGGGAGGGTTGTGTCTCGATGCGCGCAATGTCGTTCGGTTTGGATTAGCTGGTGACGGACGTTTGATCGACAACCTCGGAACGTCGACCACGGCGCGCAAAGTCGAGCTTTACAATGGGCGTGCTTTGATCAGTGTACAGCGGAGAGGGAAGTCGGTGGTGAGTGTTTCAAGTGAGGGGCTACCAACGGCATTCATAACCATTTAGCCACAAGAAAGCACAAGAGGCTCAAAAGAAAATAATTTCAATCCTTTGTGCCTTTTGTGCCTTTTTGTGGCTATAAAGAGAACGTTCCGTAGAACGCGCTGTTCTCACCGGAGCGCGACCACGGCTCACCGACAACCTTGCCGGAGTAGAGCGCTTTCGAGGTGTAGCCGACCTTCCGGTTTTCGATGCCAACGAGCGGCGTGTACCAAACGAGGTTTGGCATCTTGCAGCACAAGTCGTTCGGCATCGCTTCGACGTTGATCGTCGCTTCGTTAGTGACAACGTTGTACGTGCGACCGTTGCGCGCGAAAGTAATTGGTGCGCTGTGAACGGCGGCAACCGTGCCGAGCGCGGCGGCGTACTTTTCTTTGAGTGCGTTGACCATCGCGACTGCCTGCGCGCGCGAGGCGTTCGAGTCGATGATGATCTCAGACGTGCGCGCAGCGTTGTTCTCGGAGAGATTCGCGTCGGCACTGACGATCGCCAGCGCGCGTACGCCGCTGAGATCCACGCCCTGCCATTGCCCGTTCGTGACGTTCCACGCCATCATCGCGTCGCGCCCGGTAGTCACTACTTCACCGTTGTAATGACACGCACCCGCAAACACGCTCGCCGTCCGAACTTCAACATAATCTCCACGCATCTGGACGTTCTCAGCCTGTGAGCTGAAGACGAGCGCGCCCGCCGCGACGATCATCGTTAACGCTGCAATTAGTCCTTTTCGCACTTTCGTTACCTCCCGCAATTTGACGAACGATTATACGCCCTTGATGGCAGATGTGTAGCAGGCGCGCCCGGGGCCGCACCGCTCGGGATCGACGCGACGGTTGTCCGGCCCGATAACCTCCTGCGTTTCACAGCACCATACGTGGTTGGTCGCGTCGAGATATTCGTCAGCACTGGTCGCGAGTCGATCGAGCATGAAATATTTTTTCGAACGCAGCGATCCGCAGAATGGCGACTGAAGTGGCTCGGATGATTCGTTAGGCATAGCGCTTTCTCCGGGTGTCCTTGTAGGGGCGGCCCTCCGTGGCCGCCCGTGCTTTTGCTTTCAACGACGGGCGGCCACGGAGGGCCGCCCCTACAATCATGCTCCGCCGGCTTTTGCCAATGCGCGGCGCACGAGCGTTTGGGCCAACGGCACTTTGTAAGCGTTCTTCTCGAGCGGCTTGGCGTCGGCGAGCGCGATCTTTGCGGCCTCCGCAAGCACCTCGGGTTTCAAATTCTTTCCGGCTAAAAACTTTTCCGCGGCCGGAACGCGCCATGGTATCGGCGCAACGCCGCCGAGCACGATGCGCGCATCTCGCACCGTCTGGTTAGGCGCCAATCGCACGGCAACTGCAGCGGACGCGAGCGCGAAATCGAGAGACTCACGCTCTTTGAACTTCAAGTAAGTCGAATGCGCTGCCAGCGGCGACGCCGGCACAAAGATCTCGGTGATGATCTCTTCGTTTTTCAAAACGTTCTCGCGGCGAATGTTTCCTTCCGAAGGCAACGTAAAAAACTTGTCGAGCGGAATGACGCGCTTGCCGCTCGCTCCGACAACCGTCACCGAAGCGCCGAGTGCGACGAGCATCGGCGCGAGGTCGGAAGGATGAACGATATATGATGGACCACCGCCGATGATCGCGTTGTACTTGTTCTCACCGTTGGCGGCGTAACACTCGGAGCCGCCCTTCTTCAAACAGTTGACTTCTTCGAGCCGGAAGTACCAGCAACGCGGACGCTGGCAGAGATTGCCGCCGACCGTGCCGAGGTTGCGAATCTGCGGCGTCGCGATCGAGTGTGCGGCTTCAGCGAGACCGGGAAAACTCTTGCGCACACCGTTATGTTCCTCGAGTTCAGTCAACGTCACGAGCGCGCCGATCGTGAGTCCACGCGCATTCAGCGTGATGTTGTTGAGACCACGAATGTGCTTGAGATTGACCAGGCGCGCCGGCCGCGACGTGTAGTCTTTCATCGTGGTCAACAAATCCTGCCCACCCGCGATCGGGCGCGGCGCATCGTCGATATCGCCCGCCCCACTGACCGTGAGCATCTTCACGGCTTCCTGAACTGTTGCCGCATTAGTCCACTCAAAAGCTTTCATCTTTGCATCCTCAAATCGGGATTTAGATCTGTGTAATCTGTGTTCCCTTGCTCAAGCCCATCAAGATCTTATCGGGTGTGACCGGTAGTTCGCGCACGCGCACGCCGCACGCGTTGAACACGGCATTCACGAGTGCGCCGACCGCAGGGATGATGCAGCCTTCCGCGATTCCGATCACTGCTTCACGTTTGTCGCCATCATCGATAATCGGCACCATCTCCGGCATCTCCAAACTTCCCGGCAACTTGTAATCGCCAAAGCCCGGATTCAGCATCATGCCGAGGTGCGCATCCATCACGCGGCCTTCCCACAACGCCATTCCCAGCGACTGGATCATGCCGCCATTGATCTGGCTCTCCATCGTCAGACGATTCAACGGTAAGCCGCCATCCTGAACATGGACCATCTTGATAGGCTTGACGTGACCCGTCTCGACGTCGACTTCGACTTCAGCGAAGCAGACGCCGTGAATGCCTCGCGACTGCAAGTCTGCGCGCCACTCGCCGTGCGAAGTAATGCCGGCCGCCGGTAGCGATGCGGTCGCCTGTTTCCATGACAGCGACTTTCCGTTTGCCGAAACGTTGCCGCCGGCAAAAACGATCTCTTCAGGTTTGGGATTGCCGAGTAGTGGCGCGACGCGTTCGGCCATCATCATGCGCGCTTTGATCGCCCCGTCTTTCACTGACGGCGACAACGAAGCCGCAGTCGTGGAACCGCCGGACGGATTCGCGGCGCCCAGCTTGGAATTGCCAATCCGTTCCTTGACGTCTCTTATCGTGAGCCCGAGCTCTTCGGCGACTATCAAGCGCGTGTAAGTGCGCGTGCCGGTGCCGAGATCCTGCGTACCGACAGCAACGCCCACCGAACCGTCGCGCGAGATCGTCACAGCAACTTTGCACTGGTTGTTGCCGCCGCCGCCCCACGTGCCGACGGCGCAGCCCATGCCGCGTTTCAACGGACCAGCATTTCCACCCGCGATCGGATTTCTTTTGGACCATCCGATCTCCTGCGCGCCACGTTCCAACTGCCGGTGATAGACCTCGTCGCGCAGATTCTTTTTGCGAAACTCCACCGGGTCCATCTTGATCTTGTAAGCAAGCTCATCCATGAGCGACTCAACCGCGAACGACGCTTGCGGATGTCCCGGCGCACGCATCGCGATCGACGAGTCTTCATTCGTGTGCAGCGCATAAACTTCGCGATACGTGTCGCCCATGCGATAGATGTACGGCTGGCCTGCCTGCGAACCCGGTCCGAGACCGCCGAGACGATACTGGCGTGCGTTCAGCGCGACGATCGTTCCATCCTTCTTCACGCCCGCTTTCAGCTTCTGCCACGAACCGGAGCGATTCCCGGCCATCACAAACTCGTCGTAACGAGTGAACATCAGTTTCACGGGCGAGCTGGTCTGTTTCGACAAACGGCAAGCAAGCAAGCCTTCGAGACCGAGGCCAAACTTCGATCCGAAACCACCGCCCATGTGTTCGACGCTGACAGTCACAGCGCTTTCAGTTAAGCCAAGCTCTTTCGCTGCATCGGCGGCAATCGTGAACGTTCCCTGTGTTGACGCGTAGATCGTGGCGGTGTCACCGCCGCGATAGTCGACGACCATCCCGTGCGTCTCGAGACACGCGTGATGGACGCGCTGGGAAATGTATTCACCTTCGACGATCGCATCGGCAGTTGCGAAAGCAGCTTCAGCTTTCTGTGGATCGCCGTTCTTTCCTTTTTCCTGGAGATTGTTTTCTTCGGCGACGACCTTTGGTGCGTCGGGTCGAATGGCGGCGGGCGCATGGACCACGTGCGGCAACACTTCGTAGTTAACTTTGATCGCGCGCAGTGCGTCGCCCGCGATCTCAGGCGTGGTTGCGGCGACGGCGGCAACTGGCGCACCGGCAAAACGAAGTTCAGTTAAAGGCGCCTGGATGATCGCTTTCACGCCGGGAATCTTCGACGCCGCATCGGTGTCGAGGTTCGTGACGCGCGCGTGGGCATGCGGGCAACGAAGAATGCGCGCGTAGAGCATGCCGGGCAGGCGCTGGTCGTATGTGTAACGGGCCGTGCCCGTAACTTTCAATGGACCATCAACGCGCGTGACGCGGTGATTGAGCAACGTGTGCTTGTCGTTCGGTCCCCAGCCCGGTCCGGCATCCGCATCGACTTCGATCTCGACCATCTGTTCGACGCCGTTGACGACCTTCGGCACGCGGATCTTCTTTTTCGGTTTCGGTGACGGTTGTGCTTGTGGCTGCTGTTGCTGTTGCATGAAGGTTTCCTCTTTTTGTGACTCAGCCGGCAGTAGCCTTGGCGGCTGCGAGAGCCGCTTCGAAAACTCTCGGGTAGGTTCCGCAACGACAGAAGTTTCCTTTGCACGCTTCACGAACTTCATCGAGCGACGGGTTTGGATTCTTCTTCAGGTAGGCCGAGATCGTCGTGACGAAACCGGGCGTGCAGAAGCCGCACATCAACGCGTCGTGTTCGACAAACGCTGCCTGCACCGCGTTTGGACTTTCCGGTGAGCCGAAGCCTTCGACGGTCGTGATCTTTCTGTTGACGGCGTCGACGGCGAGCACGAGGCATGAGTAAGCAGGCTTGCCGTCGAGCAGGACTGTACACGCGCCACACGTTCCGACGTCGCAGACGAGCTTTGGTCCAGTGACGGCGGGTTCGAGGTGGTTGCGCAACGCGTTGAGCAACGTGGTGCGCGGCTCGACCTGAACGTCTCGCGGGCTTCCGTTAACGTCGAGAGTGATCTTGACGTTGCCTGAAAGGGTTGTCGGCTGTTTTTCCTGCGCTTCAGCTTCAGTCCAAAGGTGGTCGGCGATGGCAGCGCCCGCGCCGGCGATACCTACACCCTTGAGAAACTTACGTCTGCCCGGATTGTGATCCTCACGAGACTTCGTCATCGCTTACTCTCCTAAGATTTATTTCCTTGACAAGAAAATAAGTGCTCACTATTGTTCGCCCGCTGACCAGCTATTGGTCAAACCATTTCAATCTGGATGGCGGGCAATGCGATTTGTTTCGGTCGGCATAAATTAGCACAAATCAGAAGGGAATCTTAAGTCTTAGCTAGAACAAGTCAGGAAGAGGGGCTTGCCCCCGCTCTTGGAACCCTTATCAGCGGGGGCAAGCCCCTCTTCCTGACTTGTTCTAGCTACGATTCCGAATTTCTCGGAGGACTTGATGGGCAAAAAACTCATTACAGTGCTGACGCTGTTGGTTATTCACTTCGGGATCACAGCTAGTGCTCAAAACCGCGATAGCAAGACGGATTGGTCCGTCGCGATGGTTGAGTCGACGATGAAGCGCTACCCGACCGCGAAGGATCTCGGTTCGTGGGGTTATGCAAAATCACTCTACCTCTACGGCCAATACCTCGTTTACAAACGGACTCACGATCCTCGCTACCTCAAGTACATCAAGGACTGGATCGACATGCACGTCGACGATCAAGGCGTCGTGCGCAGCACGAACGCGCAGGGCGAAGTGAAAGAAGTGACGTTTGACAATCTCGACAGCATGATGCCCGGCAACCTCCTGTTGCTGCTCTACCAGGAGACGAAAGAGCCGCGTTACAAACTCGCCGCCGATCGCATTCGCAAACGATTCGACACCTACCCACGCACCAAGGACGGTGGCTTCTGGCACGCCACCGGCAAGAGTCGCGAGTGGCAGTTGTGGGGCGACGGCGTCTTCATGTCGATGCCGTTTTTAGTGCGTTATGGCGCCATGTTTGGCGACGATAAGTACACAAATGACGAGGCAGTTCATCAATTACTCACCTACTCGATTCACTTAAACGATCCGCGCACGGGGCTGATGTTTCATGCTTATGACGAGAGCGGTCAGTCGACGTGGGCCGACAAGGAGACGAAACACTCGGCGGAGATGTGGTGCCGTGCGATGGGTTGGTTCGGCATGACGCTAATTGAAGTACTTGAACTTCTGCCACGCAATCATCCGATGCGACCGCTGTTGGTCGGTCAGGTCATGCTGCTCGTTAAGGCGTGGGCACGTTACCAGGACGAGAAAACCGGACTGTGGTACGAGGTTGTCGATAAGGGCGACAACCCTGCGAACTGGCTCGAGACCTCGAGCTCCAGCATGTACACGTACGTCACGGCGATGGCTGTCGATCGCGGTTACGTCGAAAAGAAATACCTCGCCGGAGTGAGACGAGGATACGCCGGCGTACTGACGAAGATCTCACTGGACCAGGACGGTCAAACAAACCTCACAGACATCTGCGAAGGCACAAACGTCGCAGATCTCGCTTACTACCTTGCGCGCAAACGCAACACGAACGATTTTCACGGCCTCGGCGCATTTCTGATCATGAACGAGAAGTTCATGAACAAGACGCTCAACGGCAGCAGTCGCACGCTCTGGAAATCCGCGTCATCTGCGGCGAAAAACTGAAAAAGTCTTGACCTGGGACAAAATTGGTATTATAAGTTTCGCGCTCAGGCTCAAATTGTTATGACCAATTCCACTGCCAACCGGTTGAAGATCGTTCAGCCTGTTCGATCCGGACAGACAACTGAACAGGTTGTGGCGCGTGTTTACGAGCTGATCAAGCACTGGGATCTGAAACCCGGCGAGCGTCTTCCGCCCGAGCGCGAGTTGTCAAAACAGTTGGGGATCAGCCGGCCTTCTCTGCGCGCCGGACTGAGCTCTTTGATCTCGATGGGTGTGCTCCAGTCGCGCCAGGGCGCCGGCACTTTCATCGTCGATGGTCCTCCAGCTCTCGACAGTGAGCCGTTGCGTCTCCTGGCGCAGCTTCATGGTTTCAGTTTCGACCACATGTTTGAAACCAGATCCGTGCTCGAAGTCGGCGCCGCGGGGCTGGCTGCCGAGCGCGCCACCGGCGAACAGTTAGCCACGATGTCTGAACAGATCGCCGACATGTTTGCCGCGTTGAAAGATCCACAGCAGTTTCTGGTACACGACGTTGCGTTCCATCGTGCTGTCGCGGCTGCATCAGGCAATCCGACTTTGGCGACGCTCGTCGAGATGGTCTCGGCGATTCTTTACCAACGCCGTCGCGAGACGATCGAGCGCGCACACGACTTCAACGAGGCTCTCGAGCTGCATCGCCGGATCTATCGCGCCATTCGCGCGCGCAAGCCTGACGAAGCTCGGGAAGCGATGCGCGAGCACATTGTTCGCGCCCAGCGAGCATTCGCGCTGGAAGAGAAGCAGCAACAGACAAAGTTCGAGCAGCGGAAAGAGACTTAATCGTTCACCCCGAGGCGTGCCGGCTGCCTGAGTTATTCGTCAAACGCCGGCCATAACCGGAAAACCAGTTTCGCTTTTTTTAATTTGGGTAGTCCCCTCGTCTTTTTAATTTAATTGTCCTAAGTAGAGACAATTTCGCAGAAATCGCAAAACTCGAAGGAGGAGTCCCATGCTTAGTTCTCGGCGTTGCTCAACCATCCTGATGGTGATCGTCGCGTTGCTCGCTACCGGCATCATCGCTAGCGCACAAACGATTACCGGGTCAATCTCGGGCTCGATTATGGATGCGACCGGAGGAATGATTCCCGGCGCGACCATCACACTCACCAGCGAGAAGACCGGACAAGCACGCAACTCCACTACCGACAACGAGGGCCGCTTCAACTTTGCGGCCCTGCAACCCGGCTCCTACGATTTGAAGGTTGAACGCCAGGGATTTCAGACGCTCGAGCAGCGAGGCATCATCCTCAGCGCGAATGAGAATCTCGCTCTCGGCGATCTCAAGCTGCAACCGGGTCAGGTGAGTGAAACCGTCAGCGTTGTAAGCGAGGGCGCGATCGTCGAACGCGAGAGCAGCGATCTAACGGCACGCCTCACCGCCGACCAGATCAACTTGATCTCGACCAAAGGCCGCGACATCACTTCCCTCCTGCGACTGCTGCCCGGAACTTCGAACAACGACGACATCGAAGGCGCAGGTGACGGCTTCGGCACCGACCTGCCAAACATCTCTGGCCAGCGTGGAAGATCGACTGTGCCCACGATCGACGGACTGTTTGCCGGCGAACCGAGCGGCTCAAACAAGCTCAGCATGACGATCAACCAGGACGCCGTCGCGGAGGTCAAAGTCCTCCGCAACAATTACGGCGCCGAATACGGCAACAACGGCGGCGCGATCATCAACATCGTTTCCAAGGGCGGCGGCAAGAATTATGCGGGCTCGGTTTATTACTTCCTGCGCAACGAATCGTTGAACGGCAGTCCGTTCTTCAACAACAAAGCAGGCCTCGAGCGACCGCTGTATCGCCACCTGTATCCCGGCGGTAACTTCAGTGGTCCATTGCCGCTGCCGAGATTCGGCGAAGGCGGAAAGTTCTGGTTGAAGGACAAGGCGTTCTTCTTTTTCGCGTACGAGAAGCCACACCAGATCACGCCGAACGATCCGCGTTTCGTAACCGTGCCATCTGATCTCGAACGCCGTGGGGATTTTTCAAAATCGATCAACTCAAACGGCGCCCAGGTGTTTGTTCGCGATCCACTCAACCCAGGCACAGGTTGCAGTGCCAGCGATTCGAGCGGATGTTTCCGGGATCCGAGTCGCGCAACGGCGTCAAATCCGCTTGGTCTGAACATCATTCCGCAAGCCAGATGGAACGCCAGCGGCGTCGCGTTGCTCAACTATTTTCCGTTACCCAACACGTTTGGCGGCACCGGCGGCAGCGCTTTCAATTATGTGTTTCAAAGTCCGACCGACGTGCCTAAGCGAAGCAAGGTGCTCCGCTTCGACGTCAAGCCGTCGAACAAAGATACGATTTACTGGAAGTATCAATGGTGGACGTCGGACAATCTCGGTACCGGAACTTCGGGCTGGCCCGGCAACGATAACAATCGCTGGGGTATCAACTCCCATTACCTCTACAAAGACGACGGCTGGTCGGCGAACTGGGTCCGCGTGATCAGCTCGAACGTCGTCAACGAGTTCAACTTCGGCATGCGCCACGACTCCGAAGGTTTCATCCCCGGAGACGGTGAAATCGAACGGCTCCAGCGCTCCGCGTTGAACTACACCGCGCCGCAACTCTTTCCGCAGAACAATCACCTCGGCACGATTCCGCGTGCGACAAACTGGGGCGGCGTGCGTGGTCCATCAAACGGCGTCGCCAACATCAACTGGCTCGATCGCTGGGGTGAAGTCGGCAACGATTACATCAAGCCGTCGTTTGCAGACAATGTTTCGCTCACGCACGGCGATCATGCTTTCAAGTTTGGTGTTTACTTCGAACGCCTGCTGAACAGCGAGGCGCCCGGCGGCCAGTGGTCGGGCGTCTTCAATTTCGCCGGTAACGACAGCAACTACACCAACGCGCTCGGTAACACCGGCTATGCTTACGCGAACGCGCTGATTGGCAACTTCCGCAATTACCAGGAATCAACCGCGCGTCCGTTCACGAATCTGCGTTTGACGCAGGTTCAGTGGTACGCCGCGGATCAGTGGAAGCTGACCCGGCGCCTGACGGTCAACTACGGTGTGCGCTTTGGTTACCACTCGCCGTTCGAACAGATCGATGGGCAGGGATCGAACTTTGTTCCTTCGCTGTTCGATCCTTCGAAGGCCGTTGCACTGTACGAGCCTGCTTGTGCCGTCGCTTTCACGCCTCCGGCAACGTGTCCGACCGCTTCTCGCCGCGCGAGAAATCCCGTCACAGGTCAACTCATTCAGTTAGTTGGTCCGAATGCGAACCTAATTGGCGCGATCGTTCCCAACAGCGGCAACCCAAATAACGGTCTCCAACTCGGAAGCGACAAGAGCACTCCGCGCGGTTATCGAATCACACGATCGGTAGACATCGAACCCCGGCTTGGTTTCGCCTGGGACATGTTTGGCGACAGCAAAACCGTGTTGCGTGTTCAAGCCGGCGTGTACCACGCGCCGCGCGTGGGCGGTGGCACAACGGGCGGCAACCTGGTTAACAATCAGCCGGCCAATCGCACATTCAGCATCGATTTTGGAAACATAGACCAGCTCCAGGGCTTGACCGGCACGGCGATCACAAGACCTTCGAGCCTCAACGCAGTGGAAGTCGATTCCAAGACGCCGACGATCTACAATTTCACGCTCGGCATTCAGCGTGAGATCGGATTCAAGACAGTGCTCGAGGTGAGTTACGTCGGTTCGTTTGCGCGCCACCTGGGGCAGAGAATCAACATCAACGACATTCCGGACGGCGCCAAGCTCGGCACGAACAACATCAGTCCCGTTACTGGTAGCCGTCTGCCGGACGAGTTCTTGCGACCTTATCGCGGGTATGGCGATATCAACATGGTTACGTGGGCGGGCACCTCAAACTACAACTCGCTGCAGGTCCAAGCGAACCGCCGTTACACGCGAGGTTTTCAGGCAGGTTTGGCGTACACGTACTCGAAGTCGTTTGACTATGCGAACGATGACTCATCGGACGTGTTGTTTGGACGGCCGTACAAAGCATTCAACTACGCGCCTTCCGATTTCGATCAGACACACATCCTGACAGTCAATTACATCTACGACGTGCCGGCAATCAGCCGTCATCTTGGCAACAACGGTTTCGCGTCCGCGCTGCTTGATAACTGGCAGATCTCGGGCACCACTTCGTACGCGAGCGGCAAACCGAAGAACTTAACGGCCAGTTATTCAAATACGGCAGCGACCATATCACTCGGCCAACCGTGTCCGGTTGGTTCAAACTTGACCTCGACCAACGCTGCAAACGGAACTCAGGTTTGTACGCCGATTACCGATTTCACGGGCGGCGGAAACAACGCGCGGCCGTTCATGATTTGTGATCCCATGAGCGGCGACTTCGGCGCTGATTCAACGGGAACACCACGGGCCTTCAACGTCTCGTGCTTTGCAAAACCATTTGCGACCGGACAGATTGGCAACATGCCGCGCAACGCGGTGCGCCTGCCGTCGATCTTCAACAACGATCTGGCTTTCTTCAAGAACATCAAGTTTGGTGAAAAACGTACATTGCAGCTTCGTTGGGAGATCTACAACATCTTCAATCACACAAATTTCCGTGACGTTGATGCCGGCATGACCTATGGTCTAGTCGTAAACAATCCAAGTACGTCGACTCCGAAGGCGGCGTGCTCGTCAACCAATGTTTGCACGACGAGTTTCCAGCAAACGAATGCGAGATTCGGAGCCGTGACCTCCGCACGAATCCCGCGCGTGATGCAAGCGTCGATTCGATTTAGTTTCTAAGGGTGCTTGATGGGTGTAGTGAAATGCATACTTATATCGTTTTTGCTAGCCCAAAGTGTCCCTCCAGCGTTAGCTAAACTCGAACGCGACGCGCAAAAGGCGCTTAGCGCTGGTCCATTCACCGTTACGAGCAAAGGGGTGACGCCGCCGAGTGGCGACAAGCACGACTACATGAGCCAGGCGCCTTACTTCTGGCCCGATCCGAAGAGAGCAAACGGTCTGCCTTACATTCGTCGCGACGGCGAGCGCAATCCCGAGATCGACAAGATCACCGATCATCGTGTGATGGACCAGATGGCCGCAGCCGTCGAGACGCTCGCGCTCGCGTATCACTTCAAAGGCGATGAAAAGTACGCGCAGAAAGCGACGCAACTATTGCGCGCGTTCTTTCTCGATCCGCAAACGCGGATGAATCCCAACTTGCAGTTCGGGCAAGGCATTCCCGGCATCAACACCGGCCGCGGCATTGGTCTAATCGAGACGCGCGGACTGACGCGAGTCGTCGATGCGATCGGATTGTTGAAAGGATCGAAGGCCTGGACCAGCCCCGATCAGAAAGGCATGGAGAGTTGGGTTGGGAAGTTTTTGCAGTGGATGCTGGAGAGCAAGAACGGTCGCGACGAGTCGGCAGCGAAGAACAATCACGGCACGTTTTACGACGTGCAGGTGGTGTCGTTTGCGTTGTTTCTGGGCAGGAAAGACCTCGCGAAATCTGTTCTTGAAACGGCGAAGACCAAACGGATCGCAACTCAGATCGAACCCGACGGTCGTCAGCCACTCGAGCTCGCACGCACGAAAGCGTGGAGCTACAGCGTCGGCAATCTTGACGGCCTCATGCTGCTTGCCGATTTCGGCTCACAGCTCGGCGTCGATCTCTGGAACTACCAGACAGGCGACGGGCGCAGCATTCGCAAAGCGCTCGACTTTCTCGCGCCGTTCGCAACCGGCGAAAACAAGTGGACCTATCAACAACTCGGCGATTGGCCGCCACAGATCTTGTTTCCCTTAATTCGCCGCGCCGCCGCTCACTACACCGACGAAAAGTTCCGAACGCTGCTGACCAAAGTTCCGGCCGTGAACGCCGACGATCGAAGTAACCTCCTAACCCGGCGATGAAATCAATCCTTTTGTGCCTTCTGTGCCTTTTTGTGGCCCGAAACGTTTGTGCGCAAACGTGGCCTCATCCGATCCCGGCGCGCGTCCGCGACAGCTCCAACCTCGATCTGATGGTGATGACGCTCGGCGACGTCACGCCTTCGATCGCCGACGGCATTTTCGATCCCGCAAAAGACGAGTTGCGCCTCAATGACGGCACCGTGCTCAAAAACTATTTTCGCGACACGCTGAAGATCAAATATTTTCAGCCCATCGACAAGACCCGATTCCCCTTGCCGCCCTCAGGCTGGTGTTCGTGGTACTTCTTCTATCAGGAGATCAACGAAGACGAGATCAAGCAAAGCGCGAAGTGGATCGCGGAGAACCTCAAAGACTTCGGCGTTCAGTACGTGCAGATCGACGACGGCTGGCAAGGCACCGGCCACGGGCTCGGCGAGAACCGCGACTGGTCCACCATCAACAAACGTTTTCCGAGCGGCATGGCCGGCCTCGCTGCGTACATCAAGAGTCTCGGCCTGAAGCCAGGCATCTGGCTCGCGCCGCACGGCCAGAGCAACGAATCAGTCGTCAAGAATCACGCCGGCGTGTTTCTCATCAAGCCTGACGGCACGAGTGCGTCGAACACGTGGGAAGGAACGTTTCTCGTCGATCCATCCGCGCCTGAGTCGCAGCAGTATTTGAAAGACTTGTTCGCGAAGCTCTCGAGCTGGGGTTACGAGTATTTCAAGATCGACGGGCAGCCGATCGTCGTGCGCGAGTACCGCAACAAGAAAAGCTTCATGAAGAAGCCGTCGGACGACACCGACGAGCTGTATCGCGACACGCTTCGCAGTATTCGCGCCGGCATTGGTCCAAATCGTTATCTGCTCGGTTGCTGGGTGGTGCCGCTCGAAGGCATCGGGCTGATGAACGGCTCACGCATCGGCGCTGACGTTTTGCCAAACTGGGACGGGTTTAAGTTCGCGATGCGCGCGACGATGCAGTACTACTTCACGCACAACGTCGCGTGGTACGCCGACCCGGACGTCTTCATCGTGCGTGCGCCGTTGCCGCTCGAACAGGCGCGTGCCTGGGCCACGCTTCAGGGACTAACAGGCCAGGCTGCGCTGATGAGTGATCGACTCGTGGATCTCTCGCCCGAGCGCGTCGAGCTGATCAGGCGCGTGTATCCGGCCGTCGATATTCGGCCGTTGGATCTGTTCTCGTCCGACCGAAACAAACGCGTCTGGGATCTGAAAGTGAATCATCTCGGGCGTGCTTACGACGTGGTTGGACTCTTCAATTTCGACGAGAGCAAACCAATCAGTTCGTATCTAGCGTGGAAAGATCTCGGCCTGCCGCAAGATCGACCGGTGCACGTGTTCGACTTCTGGAACAAGGAATACCTCGGCGCGTTTGAAAACGGGATCTCAGTCGATCTTGGACCAACGAGCACGCGTGTGCTGACATTGATGCCCGCGGAAGATCACGTACAACTCGTCTCAACGAGCCGTCACATCACGCAGGGCTGGGTCGATTTAATCTCTCAACGTCTCCAGGGAAATCATTACTCCGGCAAGAGCAAACTAATCCGCAACGATCCGTACAATCTGCGGTTCACATTTCCTCGCGGAAAGAACTTCTCTATCAAAAGCGCAACTGCCGAAGGATTGCCGGTTCGTATTGTCAATCACCAGGGCTGGGCCGAGGTCGAGATCACTTCGCCAAAAACCGCTGAAGTTAGTTGGGAGGTCGTATTTGAACCAGCGCCCGCGTATCACTTTCCGGTGAAGGAGCCGCAGCATTTGTGGGCCGAGCGAGTGGGCGTCGATGGCGCGAATCTGCGTTGGGTGATCCCAGCGCAACCGACGTTTGCTTACCAGGTTTCATTGAACGGAAAGGTTTTGGGCTACACGCCTTCACAAACCTTCGCGTTGCGCGGTCTTGATCCGAACACCACTTACACCGCGGAAGTGAGAACGGTTTGGCAGGACGGCACGCTCAGTGAAAAGAAAGCGCAGCTCACGTTCACGTTGAAAAAGATCCAGCCGCCGGAGATGTTTCTTTCCGATCTCGATCCGGTGCGTTTGACGCCGGGCTGGCGACAGCCGGAGTTGAATCGAAACTTCAACAGCGGTGGACTCGCGATTGGCGGAAGGGCGTTTGAAAAGGGCATCGGCATGCCGACCAATTCGGAAATCGAGTTTGAGTTGAATGGGACTTACGACAGCTTCACAGCGCTTGTAGGAATTGATGATGAGTTTAATAACAACGACGCGCAGGTTGAGTTTGTTGTGCTTGGTGATGGGAAGGAGTTGTGGAAGAGTGAAGCGTTGAGGAAGAGTGAAGGTGCGCGTCCTTTTAAGGTTGATGTAAAGAGGGTGAGGCGATTGACGTTGCGGGTGCGGCGTGTTGGTGAAGGTGGAAGAGTCTACGCTGATTGGGTTGATGCAAGGTTGACGCATTGATTGAAATATGATCTCGCGAAGAAAAATACTGCAGTTAGCTTTGCTATCGCCGCTCGCGGCTGCTTTGCCGCAGAGTCTACGAAGGTCCTTGTTGACTGCGCCCAGTGAAGTTGTGTCGCCCGATGATGTTTCGAAGGTGAAAGTTGAGCGGCGCTGGAAGGGATCTGTTTGCCAGTCGCAGATCGTGAATCAGGGGACGCAACCGGTCAGGATTAAAGAGGTCGTTTTGTTTGATCTCGCGCTGTCACTGCGTGCCACCACGCGACTTTACGGCGAAGGCTTTCAGATGCTCTCGCAAACCGGCGGCACGTTGGGCCAGCCAAACGATCTCGGCAACTATACTGACGCCAAACACTACAAGCTACCCGCGCCGCCCGATGCAAAAGCGTTCTACGGAATGATGATGCTGTCGCCTGCGACGCGCGAGCATCACCTCTTTGCCTTCACTGCGTGTCGCCGCTTCATCGGGCAGTTTTATCTAAACCATCCGTCGCTCAAAGTTGTGGTGGACACCGAAGGGCTCGAATTGAAGCCCGGTGAAACGTTGCCGCTCGAACCGTTCAAATATCTCACCGGCAACGCACGCGAACAGTTGCTCGACGATCTCGCGTCGCAACTCGTCGCCAATCATCCACCGCAGCGCTTTCCCGCGCCGCCGACGGGCTGGTGTTCGTGGTACTGCTTCGGCCCGCGCGTCACGGCGCAACAAGTCCTCGACAATCTCGACTTCATCGCCAAACAAACCCCCGGTCTGCGTTACGTGCAGATCGACGACGGCTACCAGCCTGCCATGGGCGACTGGCTCGAGACTGGCGCCGCTTTCGGCGGCAACGTGCAGGGCGTGCTCAAACAGATTCGCGAGCGTGGTTTCGAACCTGCGATCTGGGTCGCGCCGTTCGTCGCGGAAGAAAAGTCGCATGTGTTTCAACAGCACCCCGACTGGTTCGTGAAAGATGCGGACGGCGCGCCCTTGCGATCGGATCGCGTCACCTTTGGCGGTTGGCGACGTGGTCCATGGTACGTGCTCGACGGCACGTATCCGGAAGTGCAGAAGCACTTCGAAAAACTTTTTCGCACCATGAAGCGCGATTGGGGCTGCACTTACTTCAAGCTCGACGCAAATTTCTGGGGAGCGATTCATGGCGGTCGCTTTCACGATCCGCGCGCGACGCGCATCGAGGCGTATCGTCGCGGCATGCAGGCAATCTTGCGCGGCGTCGAGAACAGTTTTGTGCTCGGCTGCAATCATCCGATCTGGCCTTCACTCGGACTGATTCACGGCTCGCGCAGCTCGAACGACATCAAACGCAGTTGGGAACGGATCGAAACGACCGCGCGTCAGAATCTGAGTCGCAACTGGCAGAACGGCCGGCTCTGGTGGAACGATTCCGACGCGATCGTGCTGAACGGCGATCTACCCGACAACGAGTTTCAATTTCACGCGACCGCGATTTATGCGTCAGGCGGGCTGCTTTTGTCGGGCGACGATCTCACTAAGATCAGCGCTGAGAAGTTATCGGTGCTGCGCAAGTTGTTACCACCTTCAGGCACCGCCGCGCGTTTTGACGACGAATCGTTCCGCGTGGGAAGAGTGCCGCTCGGACGGCGGCAGACCGTCGCGGTGCTGAACTGGACGAACGAGCCGCAGAGCGTTTCGATTACCTTGCCGCGACGTAGTCAGATCACAGACTTTTGGAGCGATGTAGTTTTGGGTACGCACTCTGGTACATTTAAAATCAACGACATGCCTGCGCATTCAGGACGATTGTTGATTTGCGAATAACCAGATGAACCCAACTACGCTACGCAACAAACTCACGGGCGTGATCGCGTTTCCGGTCACGCCGTTCAAAGACGACTTGTCGCTCGATCTGCCGGCGTTGCACGAGAACCTCACGCATCTGCTGCAATTTCAGATCTCCGCAATCGTCGCTGCCGGCGGCACGGGCGAGATGTACTCGCTGACGCCCGCCGAGTACACGCGTGTCATCGAGCTAACCGCCCTCGCGGTTGAGGATCGCGTGCCGGTGATCGCGGGTGTCGGCTTCGGACAACGGCCCGCGGTCGAGATGGCGCAGGCAGCGGAGAAGGCAGGCGCCGACGGCATTCTCGTTTTTCCTCCATACTATCCAAACGCTGAAGACGACGGACTGCTTGAGTACTACCGCGCCGTGGGTGCAGCCACGAAGCTCGGCATGATCCTCTACAGTCGCGACTGGGCGAGCTTCACGCCCGCGATGGTGGAACGTTTGACTTCGATTCCGACGTTGATTGCGTGGAAAGACGGTCAGGGCGATATCCGTCGTCTGCAAGCGATCATGAATCGCGTTGGTGAGCGGCTGCTTTGGATCGGTGGGGCGGGCGACGATCTCGTCGCGGCTTACTACAGCACCGGTATCAGGACCTTCAGTTCGAGCATTGCCACAGTCGCGCCGCGCTTGTCGCTGAAGCTTCACGAGCTCGGTGACGCGGGCGATGCTGAAGCCCTCACGGAACTGCTGGACCGCTGCGTCATCCCGCTCTACGCGTTGCGCGCGCGACGCAGAGGTTACGAAGTTTCCGCCATGAAAGCGATGATGGACATGGTCGGGCTCAATGGTGGCCGTGTCCGCCCACCACTCGTCAACGTCAAGCCCGAAGAAGCAGACGAGCTCCGCACAATCCTCGCGAGTTGGGAAAAATTTTTGTAATCCGGATCGTTCCGCGACGATCTGTGTTACTATCCGTTACCGCTAACGGACCGTAACCAGAATTCCAGGAGACAATCTGATGAACAGGCGAAACTACCTGGCCCTGATGGGTGCAGCCGCCGGTACTCTGGCAACCTCGAAGCTCGTTTCCGCACAGGAACCAAAGCCCGCGGATCCGGGCTCGCCAACGACCTCGACAGTCGAAGATCGTGCGCGACGGATGAAGTGGTGGCACGACGCGAAGTTCGGAATGTTTATCCACTGGGGTCTTTACAGCACGCTCGGCCGGCACGAGTGGGTGATGGAGAACGAAGGTATTCCGGCGAAGGAGTACGAGCAAAACGCCGACCGCTTCAAACCCAAGCCCAACGCTGCGCGCGCCTGGGCCAGCCTCGCCAAACGCGCCGGCATGAAGTACATGGTGATGACCACCAAGCACCACGAAGGCTTCTGCAACTTCGATTCGAAATTAACGAACTACCGCGCCACGAAGAAGGCGCGTGGGCGTGACCTGGTGAAAGAGTATGTCGAGGCTGCGCGCGCTGAGGGCTTGAGGCTTGGCTTTTACTAGTCGTTGATGTATTGGCATCATCCGGATGGCGCGAATTGTCTGAAAGATGAAGCCGCGCGCCGTCGCTTCGTCGCGTACATTCACGGGCAGGTCAAGGAATTGATGACCAACTACGGCAAGGTCGACGTTCTCTGGTACGACGTGGCGTGGCCGCTCGACGCGAAGGGTTGGGAATCAGTCGAGATGAACACGATGGTGCGCAAGCTACAGCCCGACATCATCATCAACAATCGTTCGAAGATTCCCGAGGATTTCGATACCCCCGAGCAACGGATCGAGGCCTCGGCGAACCGTCCGTGGGAGTCGTGCATGACGCTCAACGATAGTTGGGGTTATCACGTTGCGGATCGCAATTGGAAGAGCCCGACGACGGTGATTCGCAACTTGATCACGTGCGCCCGCGATGGCGGCAACTATCTTTTGAATGTTGGACCAACTGAGGATGGATCGATTCCGATCGAGTCGGAGCGAATACTCTCGACCGTTGGCGACTGGATGGCGAAGCATGGCGACACGATCCGGCTTTCGGATAATTGCCAGCCGCGTCGCGGCAATTATTTGAGCTTCACGCGCCGCGGCAACACGCTTTTCGCGCACGTTCACTACTGGCCCGGCGAAACGGTGGTGGTTGCAAATCTCTTGAACAAGGTAAGCGCGGTGACGATGCACGGCAGCAACACGCCGGTGAAGTTCGAACAGGACGACTTTCGCGTCAGGCTCACCGGTTTGCCCAAGCAAGCCCCGGAACTGGTGACAACCTTCGCGCTCGAATGCGACAGCGAACCGCGCCAAAATAACGAGGGCAAGCGCGCCGTAAAACCCCGAGACGTATCCGCGTAAATCCGGTTTTAAAGATCCGTCTGATCCGTGTTTCCATGATTGATTCCCACCAGCATTTCTGGCAGCTCGGGCGCTTTGATTACCCCTGGATGTCCCGTAATCTGGGGGTGCTCTATCGCGATTACCTGCCGGAAGATCTCACGCCGATTCTCGCGCGAAACGGCGTCCACCAGACGGTGGTGGTCCAGGCCAGCAACAGCGTCGCTGAAACACGCTGGCTGCTGGAGCTCGCCGATGCGCACCCGTTCATCGCCGGTGTCGTGGGTTGGGTTGATCTAGCCCAAGTGGATGAGCTGTGCGTCCATCCGAAGTTCAAAGGCGTCAGGCATTTGGTCGAGAGCGAACCGAATGATGATTGGCTCATTCAGCCGGCGGTGTTGTCAGGCTTAAAGACACTTTCAGCACGTGGATGTACCTACGATCTGCTGGTCCATACGCGTCACCTCAAGTACGTCCCGAAGGTCGCCGAGAGTTGTCCGGATCT